>ERZ1673737.66-NODE-66-length-141651-cov-7.662060_pt1 | contig 141651 bp, 138 predicted proteins | sample MGYA00580211_ERZ1673737 | MGnify/ENA primary metagenome ERZ1673737 (study PRJEB41218, sample SAMN15661789) | gut metagenome | host: Homo sapiens | place: Canada: London | collected 2015-08-20/2019-03-30 | study: EMG produced TPA metagenomics assembly of... | reverse complement strand
GAAAGAAAAACAAGACTTACTAACGCAGGATATGATTATGCAGCTGTTCAAGCAAAAGTAAATGAAATGTTAGAAGAAAATACAAGTACAACAAATTATTACCCACCTGTTAGTTCAACTTATAATTCAATAGTTGAAGCTCTAAACTCTATTGGTGTTGATAGTTCCTTTAATAACAGAAAACAAATAGCTATAAAAAACGGAATAAATGACTATACAGGTAAAGCAGAACAAAATATAGAGCTATTAAATAAATTAAAAGCTGGTAGATTAATCAAGGTCTAAACTTAAATTCTATTTTAAATCGAAAGACTTTAAAAGTTAGATTTTTTTGTTAAATTCACATTACAGATAATCTTGAAACGATTTGTGAATTATATTTACAAGATAAATAAAATTACAATGTTTTGAAATAGGTATAAAAAGTTCTTTGACTGTTATAATGGATTCGGTTAAAGAACTTTTTACTTTATATTTTGGATTTAGAAAAATCAAAATTAATAAATATATGTAGATTAAATGTTTTATGGAATTTTGTGAGAATCTAGAAATATTATATAATATGTTGATATTAAAAATACAGAAAATATAAATTTTTTTGAAAATTATAAAATTAATATTTACATACGGAAAAAATTACTATATAATTACTATATACTAATAATTAAATAAAAAAAGATAGAGGTCGCGATATTTAAGAGTAGATTTGTGGAGTTAAGCACAGAGAAGCAAATTAAAAGGAAATATCGCCGAAACGTATAACTGATGCTTTAAGGTTATATAGTTGGGCTTATGCAGAACATGTATAAGACTGTCATAAATTTATTTATGGGGAGCTATCATGATAGATATATTTTTATTATATTTAAATTTATAAAATATAGTCTTGAGTGATATCCTCAAGACTTTTTTTACGCTTAGGGACATTATAATACTTTAAAAAAATGTAGATAACTTCTAATGTAAGTAATATCAATAAATTGGTTTTGAGCGTAAAAAAAGATTTTGAGCAACGGACGAAGTCGTTGGCGACATGAGCGAAGCGAATTTTTTTATTAAATTAAAATATAATAAAGATTGGAGAGGGGATTATGAATTTATTAGTATCAAGAAAAGAGAAATCTAACAAAAAATCAGGGGAAGGAATAAAAGTACCTCATACATTAGTAATAATATCACTTATTATACTTTTTGTATCAATTGCTACATATATAGTTCCAGGGGGAGCATATGAGAAAGTGGTTAATGAAGCAGGTAAAACTGTAGTTGTAGATGGATCATTTAAATATGTAGAAAATCAACCGCAAGGTTTATTTCAAGTATTACAAGCACCAGTTCAAGGGATTATAGATGGTGCTGAAATTATAGCATTTTTATTTATAGTAGGTGGGGCTTTTAATTTAATATCTAAAACAAAGGCAATAGATTTTGGTATTGTTAATATAGTTAATGTATTTAAGGGGAAAGAAATATTAATTATTCCAATTATAACTTTTATATTCTCACTAGGTGGAGCAGTATTTGGAATGTATGAAGAATCTGTACCATTTGTTGCTATATTAGTGCCATTAATGTTAGCCTTAGGATATGATAGTATAATGGCTGTTGGAGTAACATATTTAGCATGTGCTTTAGGATTTTCTTCAGCAATGCTTAATCCTTTTACAGTAGGTATAGCTCAATCAATAGCAGAAATACCAATGTTTTCGGGTATAGAGTACCGTACAATCATATGGTTTATAACGACAACTGTAGGAACTTTATTTTTAATGATGTACGCTACGAAAATTAAGAAAAATCCAGAATTTAGTCCAGTTTATGAAAGTGATAAAATAAAACGCGAGAACTTAACAAATTTTGGTGAAGATAAAGATGGATTTACTTTTACTCATAAGATAATATTATCTTTATTAGCACTTTGTATAGGGATTATAGTATGGGGAGTTTTAACTCAAGGATTTTGGATACCACAAATAGCAGCAGTATTTTTAGTAACTGGATTAGCAAGTGGTATAATAGGAAGACTTTCAGGAGATGAAATGGCAGATGCATTTATAGAAGGTGCAAAAGGTATGATAGGTGCAGCTATTATGATAGGATTTGCAAGAGCTATAGTAATAATAGCTGAAAATGCTAGTATAATAGATACAATATTATATAACTTAGCTGGAGTAATAGGAAAATTACCACCATTATTAGCAGCTTGTATAATGTATCCTATACAAATGTTTATAAACTTTTTTGTTGGATCTGGTTCAGGGCAAGCAGCTTTAACAATGCCAATACTAGCACCACTTGGTGATTTAATAGGTATATCTCGTCAATTGACAGTTTTAATATTCCAATTTGGAGATGGATTTTCGAATGTAATATTCCCTACATCAGGAATATTAATAGCTTGCTTAGGAATTGCAGGTGTTCCTTTTGGAAAGTGGTTAAAATGGGTAATGCCACTTCAATGTATATTATTTGTGTTAGCTATAACATTTATAACAATAGGTTCATTAATAGGATGGGCATAAAAAGGGGATAGAATATGAAAGAGTTATTATTTAATGAGGGGCAAAATTTAAAAGAAGTATTATGTGAAATTAGTGAGTATATATATCATAATCCAGAGTTAGGAAATCAAGAATTTAAATCTTCAGAGAAGTTAATTTCATTTTTAGAAGAACATAATTTTATAGTAGAAAGAGAATTTTTAGGACTTAAAACTGCTTTTAGAGCAGTATATGATAGTAATAAACCAGGCTTAACAGTCGGTTATTTATGTGAATACGATGCACTTCCAGAAATAGGTCATGGATGTGGTCATAATATGATAGGAACAATGTCAGCAGGTGCAGGTGTTATTTTAAGTAAAATATTAGATCAAGTTGGAGGTCGTGTAATAGTATATGGTACTCCAGCAGAAGAGACTGATGGAGCAAAGGTAATATTTGCTGAGCAAGGAGTGTTTGAAGAGTTAGATGCTGCAATGATGCTTCATCCATCTGATAAAACTTGTGCTAGTGGAACATCTACGGCAATTTATCCATTACAATTTAGATATAAGGGGAAAAATGCTCATGCAGCATCTTGTCCTCAAGATGGTATAAATGCATTAAATAGCGTTATACAATTATTTAATGGAATTGATGCTCTTCGTCAACATGTAACTCCGGATGTTAGAATGCATGGAATAATAACTAATGGTGGAGTTGCAGCAAATATAGTTCCAGATGAAGCTGTAGCACAATTTTATTTTAGGGCAGCAAAAAAAGAAACTGTTATGGAATTAGTAGAAAAAGTTAAAAATATAGCACAAGGAGCAGCTCTTATGACAGGTGCAACTCTTGAAATGGAAAGATTTGAGTTACCTTATGATGATTTAAGAACTCATGAGAATTTATCAGAAGTTTTTAATGAAAATTTGAGAATTCTTGGAATTGAAGATATTGAAGAAAATGAAGACTTTGGGTCTAGTGACATAGGAAATGTAAGTCATATAGTACCTACGATTCATCCTAATATAGGAATATCTAATTGTAGAGTAATTGGTCATAGTAGAGAAATGGCAGATGCTACTATATCTGAGCTTGGACATGAAAGGTTACTTATAGGAACTTTAGCTCTTGCTTATACAGGATACGATGTTTTAACTAATAAAGTTGAATTATGATATAATAAGAGATACTAATAAAAGTCCTTATATTTAGGACTTTTATTTTTTTTACACTTAAAGAGATTATAGTATACTAATTTTAATACAAAAAGCATTAGGAAAATTTATAGAATATATGCTATACTTAATATATAAATTAAACATGTAGATTAATGTAAAATATAATTATAAAAGTTTCGTAAGAATTAATAGGGAAATTGGTGAAAATCCAATGCGATCCCGTCACTGTGATAAAGGGTTAGTTTTTATACCACTGAGTAAATATACTTGGGAAGGAAAATCTAACAATGCTTTTTAGCCAGGAGACCTGCTTTTATAAGTTAAAACATAACTTACGGTGTATAAGTGTGTTAAAAATACCTAATTAATAGGTTTATTTAGTGCGCACTTTTTTAAAGAAGTGTGCTTTTTTACGTTTAAGGATATTATAATTTATATTTTACTTAAAAGAATAACTATAAAAGAGGAAGTGATTTAATGAAAGATATAAATTTAGCTAACTTTAGTAAGTTTAGAAATCAAAAACAACAAGGATACATAAATGTAAGTGGTACTAATATAAAACTACCAATAACCATAATTTGTGGTAAAAAAGAAGGAAAAACTGCTTTGATAACAGGAGGAGTTCATTGTGCAGAGTATGTAGGAATAGAAACTGCCATAGAATTATCAAAGGAAATAAATCCAGAGGATATAAGTGGAAACATTATAATTGTACCATTAATAAATCGTAGTGGATTTGAAAATCGTACAATGAGTGTTGTTTATGAAGATGGAAAAAATTTAAATAGAGTATTTCCAGGTAATGAACAAGGTAGTGTAAGTGAAAAAATAGCATACTTTATGGAAAAAGAATTATTTAAAATAAGTGATTATTACATAGATTTACATTGTGGAGATGGATATGAAGAATTAACTCCATATGTATATTATCAAGGTGTAGCAAGTGAAGATGTAACATCTAAATCAAAGCAAATGGCTATGGCTATTAATCCAAAGTATGTCGTAGAATCTCAATCTAATAGTGGTGGAGCATATAACTATGCTGGTTCAATAGGCTTACCAGGGATTTTAATAGAAAGAGGATGTATGGGTAAATGGAGCAAAGAAGAAGTAGAGGAATATAAAATAGATGTAAAAAATGTTTTAAAAGAACTTAACGTTTTATCAGGAGAAAAGGTAGATAGAAATAATGATACAAAAGTTATAACAAATACTATCTATGAAAACTCTATGTATACAGGGTGTTGGTATTCAAACTACAAAGTAGGCGATATTGTTTCAAAAGGCGATGAACTTGGAACAGTTAAAGACTATTTTGGAAATATACTACATACATGTATAGCAAAAGTAGATGGAATTATTCTATATCAAGTTGGAAGTTTATCAATATTAAAAGATGGACCTATGATAACTTATGGAGAAATATAAATATTAGGGGGAAACAGATTGAGTAAAAAGCAGTTGATAAACAGAATAATACAAATAATAATAGTTCTATTTGGCATTAGTTTGATTACTTTTACATTGATATATTTAGCACCTGGTGACCCAGTAAGAACCATGTATGCAGCATCTGGAATGATACCAAGTGAAGATGTTATTCAACAGATAAGAGAGTCAATGGGACTAAATGATCCATTTTTTGTTCAATATTGGAATTGGTTAAGTTCTTGTTTAAGAGGTGATTTTGGAATTTCATATTCTACAAAAAAACCTGTTATAGATATTATATTATTAAAATTAGTTCCAACTTTAAAATTAGCTTTTATGTCATTAATAGTTATGTTAATAATAGCAGTTCCTTTTGGGATATTAGCTGCAGTTAAAAAAAATAAAGTAATTGATTTTCTTATTAGAGGTACAACTTTTTTAGGATTATCTATACCTAACTTTTGGGTAGGTTTAATGCTTTTATATTTTATAGCATTAAAATTTAAGTTATTGCCAGTAGTATCTACAGGAGATGGAGTTGAAAAAATGATTTTACCTGTATTAACACTTGCATTTTCAATGGCAGCAAAGTACACAAGACAAGTTCGTACAGTTGTACTTGAAGAATTAAATCAAGATTATGTAATTGGTGCAAGAGCAAGAGGAATAAAAGAAAATATTATTCTTTTAAGACATGTACTTCCAAATTCTCTTTTACCTCTTATAACTTTGCTAGGATTATCACTTGGTTCTTTATTAGGAGGAACTGCAGTAGTAGAAGTTATATTTTCTTATCCAGGTCTTGGGAATATGGCAGTTTCAGCAATAACATCTTATGATTATCCTTTAATTCAAGCCTATGTAATGTGGATAGCATTAATCTACATGATAATAAATCTACTTATAGACATTTCATATAAATATTTAGATCCAAGGGTTAAAGAAAGAGGATAGACATGAGTAAAATTAAGGAATTTATAAAAAAAAATAAAATATTTTCATTGCTTATAGTAGTTGCCATTGCAATTATTTCAGTTGGTATATTTGCACCGATAATAGCACCATACAGTCCTTTTGAAGGAAATTTATCTGATGCACTTCAACCACCTAGCAGCGAGCACATATTTGGTACAGACAAGCTTGGAAGAGATGTATTTTCTCGTGTTGTTTATGGTACAAGAATATCTCTTACAGCATCATTGGTACTTGTTATTTCAATTTTTACAATTGGTACAACTTTAGGAATACTTTCTGGATACTTTGGAGGAATTGTAGATGAAATTATTATGAGAATTTCAGATATAATGATATCTTTTCCTGGAATGGTACTTGCAATTTCACTGGCAGGAATCATGGGCTCAAGTGTAGACAATGCAGTAATAGCAATAATGGTAGTAAGCTGGACTAAATATGCAAGATTATCAAGAAGCTTAGTATTAAAAATAAAAGAAACTGATTATATTTATGCAGCAAAGATAAGCGGATGTAAGACAATACATATTATTACAAGGCATATAATACCTAATATTATACCAACATTAATAACTACAGCAACTACAGATATAGGAACGATGATATTAGAGTTGTCATCACTTTCATTTCTTGGATTTGGGGCACAATCACCACAGGCAGAATGGGGATTAATGTTAAATGAAGGACGCGCATATATGCTTGATTGTCCTTGGCTAATGATATATCCAGGATTAGCAATATGTATAGTTGTAGTAGTATACAATCTTTTAGGTGATAACTTGAGAGATATTTTAGATTCAAAAAAAGCTATAGAAGAAGTAGAAATAGAAAAAGTAATATAAAAATGACAAAGGGAGAGTCTTATGAAAATTAAAAGAAAAATAATAAAACTATTAAGTACAGCATTTATAATATCCATGATGGGGTCGATGCTAACTGGATGTTCAAGTAGTACAGCTGATACATCAAATATATTAAATTTTGGATGTACAAATTTCTCAGACTCATTAGATCCAGCAGCAATGCCTAATGCAGCTTGGTGTGTTTCTCGTTATGGTATAGGAGAAGCTTTATTTAGATTTGATGATCAAATGGAAGCAGACTACTATTTATGCGATGACTACTCAGTAAATGATGATAATACAGAATGGACATTCCATATACGTGATGGAGTTAAATTTTCAAATGGTAAAGAGCTAACAGCTTCAGCAGTAGTGGAGTCTATTGAATATATGTATAAACAAGAAAATAGTGGAAAAGGAAGCTCCGCACCTTCAGTATATATGAAATATGATTCTATAAAAGCAGATGATGAATCTAGAACGGTTACTATTAAAACCAGTAAACCACATACAGATTTAACTAAAACTTTAGCACATCCATATTTCTCAATATTAGATATGGAATCAGATTTAGTTAATAAACCAGTTGGAACAGGACCATATGCAATAGATAAATATGATACAGGTATTTCTATATCTATGGTAGCCAATGAAAACTACTGGAAAGAAGAAGTACCATATGAAAAATTAAATGTTATATTTATAGATGATAATACTACAAAATCTATGGCTCTTCAAAATGGAGATGTTGATGTTGTAGAAAACATAACAACAGCTAACGATTTAAAAACATTAAAAGAATCATCAGAATATAATGTATCACAAACAGTAGGAGTTAGAACAGGATTTGCATATATAAACCATAATGGTGTTTTAGCTAATGATGATTTAAGAAAAGCAATTCTTACAGCAATTGATGATGACACTTTATGCAATATAACTGTTGGAGGATTATATACTCCAGGAGCTTCAGTTTTACCATCCACTTTAGATTATGGATATGATAAATTAAATGATACTATTTCTTTTGATGAAGAGAAAGCAAAGAAAATCTTAGATGATGCAAAAATAGTTGATAGTAATAAAGATGGATATCGAGAACTAGATGGAAAAAACATTGAATTAAACTTTCTTACATATGACAGTAGAAATCTAACTGATTTTGCAGAAGGTGTAGCACTTCAACTTGAAAAGATAGGTATAAAAGTTAATGTCAAAAAAACTGATGCAGATACAGAGTGGAATATGCTTGTATCTGGAGAATATGATTTACTTAATACTAACTGGATGACAGTTCAAGATGGAAATCCATATGGATACTTAGATAACTGGTATGGAAAATCAAATGCTAACTACTGTGGATATCAAAATGATGAATACGATAAGATATATGAAGAATTATCAACAGAAATGAATGAAGAAAAACGTAAAGAAATGATACAAAAATTACAGCAAATATTAATAGATGATGCAGCAGTTATGGTACATGGATACTATAATAGTAATATGTGTAGCGACAAGTCTGTAGATGGTGCACAGATAAGTGTTGCAGACTACTACTGGATAAGTACAGATATAAAACCAGCTAAGTAAGATAAAAATAGGAGATTATATTATGCTAAATATCAACAATATTACAGTACAATATGGAAATAAGAATCCTTCTATAGTAAATCTTAGTATGGATATGAAACCAGGGGAAATAGTTAGTATAGTAGGAGAAAGTGGTAGTGGAAAAACTACATTAATACGTTCTATAATGGGGCTACTTCCAGCAGGAGGTAAGATAACAAATGGAGATATTGTATTTAATGGGAAGTCCCTTTTATCTTACTCAAGGGATGATTGGAATAAAATTAGAGGAACTGAATTATCTATGATTTTCCAAGATTGTGGAGCAATGATTAATCCAATTAGAAAAATTGGAAATCAGTTTATAGAATACATAAGAACACATGAAAAAATGTCTAAAGAAGAAGCTAGCAAAAAAGCTATAAATATGTTAGAACAAATGATGCTTTCAAACCCTGATAATATAATGAAAAGCTATCCATTTCAATTAAGTGGAGGTATGCGTCAAAGAGTAGGAATTGCCATGGCAATGACATTTAGTCCTAAGCTTTTAATTGCAGATGAACCAACAAGTGCACTTGATGTAACTACTCAATCTCAAATTATACGAAATATGTTAGAACTTAGAGAAAAGTTTAATACAGGTATTATTATGGTTACTCATAACTTAGCAATAGCAGCTTATATATCTGACAAAATAATAGTTATGAAAGATGGAAAAATAGTAGAACAAGGAAGTAGAGATAATATAATAAATAATCCCAAAGATGAATATACTAAGGAGTTACTTAATTCTGTGTCAAATTGGGAGGAGAAATTATATGTCTAAAAGTAAAAATATATTAGAAATAAGAAACGTTACTAAAAAATTTAATACTCCTAATAATAAAGTTTTAACTGCTTGTGATAATATTTCTCTTGAATTTGAAGAAGGAAAAATTCTTGCAATAGTAGGAGAGAGTGGATGTGGGAAAAGTACTTTAATGAAAATGATAGTTCAATTGGAGAATGTCACATCTGGTGAAATTTTATATGAAGGTGAAGATATTACTAAATTAAAAGGTGAAAAACTTCGCCAAAATAGAAGACATATTCAAATGGTATTTCAAGACCCTAATACATCATTTAATCCAAGAATGAAAGTAAGAGATATAATCTGTGAACCTCTTTTAAACTTTGGGTTAATAAAGAAAAATCAAAGGGACGATATTGCAAAAGAATTTCTAGAAATGGTTGATTTACCGAAGGATTTTTCTAATAGATATATTCACAATATGAGTGGAGGACAACGACAACGTATAGGAATAGCAAGGGCTTTAACTCTTAACCCTAAGGTTGTTATTTTTGATGAATCTACATCAGCTCTTGATGTATTAACACAAAAGAAGATAATAGATTTAATTATAAAACTACAAAAAGAAAAAAATATTACTATAGGACTTGTTTGCCATGATATACATTTAGTGTCTCAAATAAGTGATAAAGTTGCTGTTATGTATTTGGGAAACTTAGTTGAAGTTATTCCAGGAAGAAAGCTTCAAGGAGAATGTAAGCATCCTTATACACAAACTTTAATATCTTCAACTTTTCATTTAAACATGAATTACTCTAAGAAAATTGAAAATATTAAGGAAGCAGAAAATCCTATAGATATTTCAAAAGGATGTCCTTTTAAAAATCGTTGTAAATATTCAATTGAAATCTGTAAAGATAAAAAGCCTGAATTAAAGTTAGTTTCAAAAAATCATTATGTAGCTTGTCATCTTAATAATGGGGAGGAAGAATGATGCAAAATGACCTTACAAAAGGACCTATAGGAAAGGGAATTTTAGTATTTTTATTACCTTTATTAGCAAGCACTTTAATACAGCAGTTATACAATACTGTAGACTTAATTTTTGTTGGTAAATTCTGTGGAACAAAAGCAACAGCAGCCATAGGAGCAAGTAGTTTAATTATAACTTGCCTTATTGGCTTTTTTAATGGAATGGCAGTTGGAACAAATGTAGTAACTGCACATATTTATGGAAAACAAGATGAAAAAGGATTAAAAAATATAATTCAGACAGTTTTTATGGTCGGATTATTTGGTGGTTTAATATTAACAATAATCGGGATATATTTTGCACCAATATTTTTAAGATATATGAATACGCCAGATAGTATTCTAGATATAGCCATCAAATACCTAAGAATATATACATTAAGTATGATATCTGTAGTTATATATAATCTTTTATGTGGTATTTTAAGAGCAATAGGAGACTCTAAATCGCCAATGAAGTTCCAAATTTTTGGTGGTCTAGTCAATGTTGGGGCAGATTTTATTTTCATAGTAATATTAAAAATGGGTGTAGAAGGAGCTGCCGTAGCAACTTTCTTATCTCAAGCTCTTACAGCAATATTAACAATTGTTTATTTTTACAGACGTATAGAAGAGCCAAAATTACAGTTTACCCTGAGTATATTTAACAAGGAAATATTTAGAAGGATACTGATGATTGGAATTCCAGCTGGAGTTCAATCAATTGTAATTACTTTATCAAATATAATTATTCAGTCTCAGATAAATTCATTTGGAGTAGATGCCATAGCTGCATTTACCGCATATTTTAAAATAGAATTGATTCTATATTTACCTATTATAACATTAGGTCAAGGATTAGTATCATTTGTTGGTCAAAACTATGGAGCTGGTCAGTACGATAGAATAAATAGAGGTATCAAATCTGCAATGATTGTAAGTGTAATAATTACTATGGGAGTAAGTACATTAATGATAATAAATTCAAAATATATTTTTGGTATATTTACATCTAATAGTGAGGTTATTAGGTATGGGTGGAATATTGTATCAATAACTTTCCCATTTTACTTCTTATACGCTATTTTAGAATGTTTAAGCAGTCAAATTAGAGGGAGGGGGATATCAATACCACCAATGGTTATCACCTTGCTTAGTTTTTGTGGTATCAGAATAATGTTTTTAATAGTTCTATTAAGAAAATATAATAGTATATCAAGTATAGCTATCACATTTCCAATATCATGGTTATTTGCAGTTATATTAACAAGTATGTATAGTTATTATACTTTTTCTAAAGAATCAAAAGAAACTGTTTGCTAAATTTTAGCAAATAGTTTTTTACTTTTAGAGAAACTTATAAATTATTATTTCTACGATTCGTCTCAACCATTGAAATCCACTAACTAGGTACCTTATAATAAAGTACCTAATTTTTTTAAAAAAAGTTCTTGATTTAAAGTTAACTCCAACTATTATTTTATAACTAAAAAGAAAAATACAAATTTAAGGAGGGATATTATGAAAGTATTATTAGTAAATGTTATCTCAAATAAATAAGAACCATTTCCTAATATTTACATATGATATATAGGACAATATTTATATCATAAAAAGGGGAGTCAACAATGAAAAAAAATTATTGGCAAGAATATTGGGAAAGTTATTTCAACTTTATGGCTTTATATCTTAGTGAGTTAAGAAATAGATATCCTAATGCAGATATTAAACATGAATACACAGAAGTTGCTAAATTATTTGAACCTTCTATGCCACCTGAATATTACGAGATTTATGATGAATATGACGAAGGTGGAGAAAATAACAACTTACCAGAAGATAATGATCCACCAGCTACACAACCTGGAGGTGGACAAACTCCTAATCCTTTTATATTACCAGGAGGTGTGCAATTTCCTAATCCTTTTGCACCGCCGGGTGGAGGGCAACCCTCTAATCCTAATACACAACCTGGAGGAGGACAAACTCCGACACCTTTTATATCACCAGGAGGAGGGCAATTTACTATAAATAACTGTAGAAGGATGGCAATAGTTAGGATAGTAATGAGAAGAGGTTTTACACCTTCTGAGTTCCATCTGATAGTAGATAGAGCTGATAATAGAAGTATTCAAGGATTTAGAATAGCTTGTGAAGGTGGTAGAATTAGATTTGTACCAATGGCTGTAGACTATAGAAATATTAATTTTATAGAATGTGCATTTTAAATAAACTTAAGTTTTAATAAGAATATGAAAGGTATTGATTTAAAAATCAATACCTTTTTATTTTAATTATTATTTAATAGAGCTTAAACTTAATAACATAGTCCACAAGGTACATAACCTTTAGACTTAGATTCCTTTATTAAAATAACATTATAACCATATCTAAATTGATACTAGTATATTGAAAGTTAAATATAGCTTTCTTATAATATAATTATAGACAAGTTACTAGTTAATAAAAAATGTTCAAATAATCGGGGGCGTAAAAATGAATAAAAGACAAGAAGAATTATTGACTATACTAATAGGGGAAGATGATTATATTAGTGTTGAAGATATAATAAGTAGATTAAAATGCTCAGAAAGAACTATAAGAAACTATATAAAAGACATAAACAGTTGGCTTAACACATTTTCTAATATGTATATATATCGAAAAGCAAATTTAGGAATAAAACTTATAGATGAAAAAAAAGAAAGAAATATATTAAATCAAAAACTAAGAATAGAAATAAAAAGAGTAAATAGTGATATATATAAGCAAATAGAAATTTTGAACCTATTATTAATCTCTAATAAGGCTAAAGTAAATATATCAGATATTTGCAATATTTTATATATAAATAAGAATCTAGCCAGAGAAGAAATAAATAAATTAGCTAGTAATTTTAAAGAATATGAATTGGAATTAATTATAAAGAAGAATTCCGGTATAGTAATTAATGGAAGTGAAAAAAATATAAGAATAATGTTAGTTGATCATATTTGTAGATATATAGAAAAATTTAGATTAAATATGGAAGACGTAGGCATTTTTCATATAGCAGATATATTAGTAAGCAAAAATATAATGAATATAATAGAAGATAAATTAAATTTTAGATTTACAGACACATCATTTAGACAGCTCATGGTATTTCTTATAATTAATATTATAAGAATAAGACAGGGAAATTCATTAACTTCATCAGAAGAATATAATTATGACAAAATTAATAATATAATAGATGAAATTGATAATGAATTGATGACAAATTTAGCAATAAATTTAAATAAAAGCGAAAAAATATTTTTAGTATCTTTAATATATAGTATGAATAAAGAAGGAATTTATAAAGACCGATTATATATAGATAAAGATATAGAGGATTATACTAAAAATCTTATATATTTAGTATCAAAAGAATCTGGAATAAACTTTTGTGAAGATATTTTACTTTATGAACAATTAGCATTTCATATAAATACAACATTAAATCAATTGAAAAATAATGTTAATACAAAAAATCCAATACTTGAAAGTATAAAAGGAAAATACTATTTCTTATTCAATATAGTATTAGATGTAATTAAAAATAATATATATAAAAATATTACAGAAGATGAAGTAGGATATATTACTCTGTATTTTCAAGTGTCACTTGAAAGAAAGAGTGGGAAAAGAGAAGATATAAAAAGAATATCAATAGTATGTCCTCATAGCTTTGGAGTAAGTACACTATTAAAAGTAAAAATAGAAAAAAGATTTCCAGATATAATTATTGTAGAAACTATACGAGAAGAAGATTTAAATAACAATAAATTTAATAAAAATATAGACTTCTTGGTAACATTAAGAGATTATATAAATATTGATATACCTACATTTATAACAACACCTTTATTTACAAAAGAAGATGAAAATAAATTAAAAGATTTTATATCTAATATAAATCTTAAAGATACTTCTTATAGTATTTTAAATAAACTTATGATTTCAGATTATTTTATACAAGAGATTGATTTTGATGATATTTTTGAAGCTATAAAATACTTAGCAACTTCTTTATATAAAAAGCATTATGTTAAAGAGGAGTACATACAATCTATAATTGATAGAGAAAAAATATGTCCAACCTGTATAGGAAATGAAATTTTATTACCTCATGGAGATATAAAATTTGTTAAGCAATCAATACTTTGTTTTGCAAGGCTAAAAAAACCTATAAAACTAGATAATGGTCAATTAATAAGTATAATAATTATGTTACCTTATAAAAATGACGATAGAGAAGAATTTAGAGAATTATTTAAAGAAATTGAGCTATTAATAGATGATAATGAAATGATAAAAAATTTAAATAGTTGTAATATAAAAGATATAAAGCATATATTGATTTAAATTTTTAAAAAAGCATAATTTTTCCTCAAAATGGAAAATATTGTGCTTTTTTTAATTATATTAACAATATAATTAAATTAACAGAGTAAATTTATTAAGAGGGGGAGAACATGAAAGAAGGAATTAAGATAGTAACTATAGGCGGAGGATCTAGTTATACACCTGAATTGATAGAGGGATTTATAAAAAGACATGATGAACTGCCAGTAAAAGAATTATGGTTAGTTGATATTGAAGAAGGAAAAGAAAAATTAGAAATAGTATCAAATTTAGCTAGAAGAATGGTAAAAAAAGCTAATATAGATATGAAAATATATTCAACATTGGATAGAAGGGAAGCTTTAAAAGATGCTGATTTTGTAACTACACAATTTAGAGTAGGTCAATTGGATGCAAGAATAAAAGATGAAAGGATACCGCTATCTCATGGATTAATTGGTCAAGAAACCAATGGTGCTGGAGGATTATTTAAAGCATTAAGAACAATTCCAGTAGTACTAGATATAATAAAAGACATTAAAGAGTTATGTAGTGATGCATGGCTTATAAACTTTACAAATCCAGCAGGTATTGTTAGTGAAGCTGTTTTTAGATATACAAACTTTAAAAAATACATAGGTTTATGTAATGTACCAATAGGTATAAAAAATAATTTAGCACAATTGTTAGGGGTTGATTCTAGTAGACTAGATATGGATTTTGCAGGTTTAAATCATATGGTTTATGGGCTTAATGTAAAACTTGATGGTGAAGATATAACTAGTGAAGCAATAGTTAAGTATATAGAAGGCAATATCACTATGAAAAATATAAAAGATATAGAATTTAATAAGGAATTTATAAAAGCTTTAGGCGTTATACCTTGCCCATATCATAGATACTATTATAAGTCAGCTGATATGCTTGAAAGTGAATTAGAAGAATTTAAAGAAGGAACAATTAGAGGTCAAGTAGTTAAAAAATTAGAGGAAGAATTATTTGAACTTTATAAAGATGAAAATCTTGATATAAAACCACCTCAATTAGAAAAAAGAGGAGGAGCTTATTATAGTGATGCGGCATGTAATTTAATAAACTCTATTTACAATAATAAAAAGGATATACAAGTAGTTAATACATTAAATAATGGGGCTATAAGTGATTTTAAAGATGATGAAGTTGTTGAAGTAAGTTGTGTTATAACAAAGGATGGACCAAGATCAATTTCTATGGGATACTTACCAACAGCTATAAGTGGATTAGTAAGACAAATAAAAGCATTTGAACTTTTAGCAGCAAAAGCAGCTGTTACAGGAGATTATGATACTGCATATTTAGCACTTTGTATAAATCCATTAACACCATCGGATGATGTTGCAAAGGTAGTATTTGATGAATTGATAGATGCTCATAGCAAATATCTTATAAAAAATAGGGATATAGAAGGTGAAAAAGTTGAGTAAATTAATAGTTAATGCAGATGATTTTGGATACTGTGAGGCTGTAAACTATGGAATCATATCTGCACATAGAAATGGAATAGTAACTTCGACAACAATAATGGCTAATATGCCCGGATTTGATCATGCTGTAAACTTATTAAAAGAAAATAAGGATATTGGTTGTGGAGTTCATATGACGTTAAGTTGTAATAAACCACTGAATAATAAGTTTAAAAGCTTAGTTGATGAAAATGGTATGTTTCATAGAAGGATAAATGAAGAAGTTGTAAATAAAATTGATTTAGATGAATTATATTATGAATTTTGTTCTCAAATAGATAGAGTGAAAAATGCAGGTGTTGAAATATCTCATTTAGATAGCCACCATCATGTTCATACAATCCCACATTTTAAAGATGTTATAAAATCTATAATGGATAAATATAATTTAAAAATAAGAGGTGGACTTGATCATAAATTTGATTATAAGGAAAGAGTTATTCCTTGTATAGATTCATTTTATGATAAAAATGTTGATGTAGAGTTCTTTAATAATAACATAGAAGAAATAAAGTCTTATGATGTTTGTGATTTAATGACACACCCAGCATTTATAGACAATTACTTATTAAATTCAACTTCATATGCTATAAATAGAGCAAAGGAATATGAAATATTAACTAATAAAAAAATAAAAAAAATACTAAATGAAAATGAAATAGTTTTAACTAATTATAAAAATATATAACAGATAATTTGGAGGAGAAAATGGAAGAGATAGTTTTAAATATTATAATACATGCAGGAAATGCAAAAGCAAAACTTTATGAAGCACTTCAAGCTTCAAAAGAAAATGATTTTGATAAAGCAGATAATCTTTTAAAAGAAGCTGATGAAGAGGTGTTAAATGCTCATAAAATACAAACTAAGTTAATACAAGGTGAATCAGCAGGAGATAAAACTGAAATATCAATGTTATTAATTCATTCTCAAGATCATTTAATGACTTGTATGAGTGAAAAAAATCTTATAAGAGAAATTATTGAATTAAGAAAAGAGCTAAAAAATAAAAATTAAATTATATAAAAATATTAGGGGGAATAAAAAATGAAAAAGAAAATTTATTTATTTTGTAGTGCAGGGATGTCAACTAGCTTATTAGCTAGCAAAATGCAAAAGGTAGCAGATGAACATAAATTACCAATAGAAGTAGAAGCTTTTCCATATTTAGAAATAGATAAGATTGTAGAAGAGAAAAATCCAGATTGTATATTATTAGGACCTCAAGTTAAGTACATGTACAATGAAATAAAATCAAAATTTGAAACAGAATCATTACCAGTATCAGTAATAGATATGACTGATTATGGAACTATGAATGGAGAAAAAGTTTTAAAAACAGCAATAAAGTTAATAAAAGCTAGCAAAGCATCAAATGCTTAAAATATATTAAAAATTATGTGGGAGGGGGATAAAAAATGAATAAATTTATGTCAAGTCTTGAAAAAGTGCTTATGCCTTTGGCTGAAAAAATAGGCCAAAACAAATTGCTTATAGCAATAAGAGATGGTTTCTTAGTATCATCTCCACTATTAATAATAGGTTCAATATTTTTATTAATAGCTAACTTTCCAATTCCAGGTTGGACAGAATTCTGGGCACAGTTTTTTGGTCCTGATTGGACATCAAACTTATCACATCCAGTTGCTGCAACATTTGATGTAATGACATTACTTGCAGTATTTGGAATAGGTTATTCTTATGCAAAGCAAACCGATGTTGACCCAATAGCATCAGCTGCAGTAGCAATGGTTGCATTTTTCATATTAACTCCATTTAGTATAGGATATACTCCAGAAGGTGCAACAGAAGCAGTATTAGTTAGTGGTATACCTTTAGGATGGATGGGATCTAAAGGTATGTTTGTTGGTATGATAACAGCAATAACTTCTGTTAAATTATTTGGTGCAGTTACTAAAAAAGGTTGGGTAATAAAGATGCCAGATGGTGTTCCTCCAACTGTTGCAAAATCATTTGCAGCACTTATACCAAGTGCAGTTGTAATGGTAGTATATTTTATAATTAATACATTATTTGGATTAACTCCTTATGGTAGCGTACATGAATTCATATATAAATTTTTACAAATGCCATTATTACATTTAGGAAATAGTTTAGGTGCAATGGTAATAGCATACATATTCTTACATTTCTTCTGGTTCTTTGGAATAAATGGAGGAAGTGTTGTAGGTGCAGTATATAATCCAATATTAAAAATATTATCAGCTGAAAATTTAGAAGCATTTAAAGCTGGAGTTGAAATACCAAACATAATAACTGGTCAATTTCAAGATATGTTTGCTACTTTCGGAGGAGCAGGAAGTACATTATCTCTTTTAATAGCTATGGTATTAATATGTAAGAGCAAACGTATTAAATCATTAGGTAAATTATCAGTATTACCAGGTATATTTGGTATAAATGAACCAATAATATTTGGTTTACCAATAATGTTAAATCCAATATTATTAGTACCATTTGTATTAGTTCCTACTGTAAATATAATAATAACTTATTTCTGTATGGCATCAGGATTAGTTCCTTTAACAAATGGTGTACAATTACCATGGACTACACCAATAATATTCTCAGGATTTTTAACAACAGGATGGCAAGGAGCAGTACTGCAGGTAATATTACTAATTTTAGGAGTATTTATGTATATGCCATTTATAAAAATGCTTGATAATCAATACTTAAAAGAGGAAGAAGAAAATAAAGAAGAAGATTTAGAAGAAGATTTATCATTTGATGACTTAACATTCTAGGAGGTAGTAAATGAGTAAGGTTTTAATGATACTTGACCAAATTCAAGCAGGAGCTGGTGGAAAGGAAAAATCAGATTTACCACCAGCAGGAAAATCACTTCCATTAGGACCAGGAGTTATGATGGAGCCATTTTTAAATGATTTAAAAATAGTAGCAACACTTTATTGTGGTGATGAATATTTTATAAATAATTCTGAAGAAGTAAGCAATAAAATGTGTGCTATGGTTAAAAAATTAAATCCAGATGTAGTAATATGTGGACCAAGTTTTAACTTTGAGAATTTTTCTAAAATGAGTTGTGTTTTAGCTAAGAAAATAAAAGAAGAAACTAATATAGAAGCATTTGCTGCAATGTCTGAGGAAAATAGTGAATTAATTAATGAATACAAAAATAATTTATATATAGTAAAAACACCTAAAAAAGGTGGAATAGGTCTTAATGATAGCTTAAAAAATATATGTAAATTAGCGAAATCACTATCAAACAAAGAAGATGTAAGTGATTTAACTAAAGAAATTTGTTATTAAAATCATAAAGCCCTGAATAATTCAGGGCTTTAAAGTTAAATGGAGGAAAATATTATGTGGGCAATGATAGCTACATGGAGAATGGCCATAGAAGGATTAACAAAAGCATGTAATGAGCTTGAAAAAGGTATGGATGCAGGAGATGCAGTAGAATTAGCAGTAAGAGAAGTAGAAGATTATCCATTTTATAAATCAGTTGGATATGGTGGACTTCCAAATGAAAACTGTGAAGTAGAATTAGATGCAGCATATATGGATGGAGATACTCTTAGTATAGGTGCAGTAGCAGGAATAAAAGATTTTGCAAATCCAGTAAGTATAGCAAGAAAGTTAAGTGATGACAAAGTAAATAACTTCCTAGTTGGACTAGGAGCTGAAGAATATGCTCATAAAAATGGATTTGAAAGAAAAAATATGTTAACAGATAGAGCAAAATTACATTATAAAAAAAGAAAAAAAGAAACATTAGATAAAGGTCTTAGCCCTTATGCAGGACATGATACAGTAGGTATGATATCTTTAGATGAAAATGGAAAAATGTGTGCGGCAACATCAACAAGTGGACTATTTATGAAAAAAAGAGGAAGAATAGGGGATTCTGCTCTTTCAGGGTCAGGCTTTTATGTAGATAGTGAAGTAGGAGGAGCAACTGCAACAGGACTTGGCGAAGACTTAATGAAAGGATGTATATCATATGAAATAGTAAGACTTATGAAAGAAGGTAAACATCCACAAGAAGCTTGTGATATAGCAGTTAGTCAACTTGATAGAGAGCTTAAAAGAAGAAGAGGAAAAGCTGGAGACTTATCTTTAGTAGCATTAAATAATAAAGGAGAGTGGGGAGTAGCAACTAATATTGAAGGTTTTTCATTCTCAGTAGCAACAAAAGATGAAGCTCCAACTGTTTATGTATCAAAAGTTGTTGATGGAAAAACTGTACATGAAGTAGCATCACAAGATTGGCTAGATGCATATGCAAAAAGAATAAAAGCACCAATAGATATAGATTAATAAAAGGATGTGTTTTATGGATATCTTAAATAATAAGGTTGATGATCTTAAAGATTTATTAATAGAAGATATTTTAGATATAGTAAAAATACCTAGCGTTAAAGGGAAAGCTACAAATGGCTTTCCCTTTGGTGAAAATGTAGCTAAAGCTTTAAATAAGGCTTTAGAAATATCAGAAAAGCTAGGATTTAAAACTAAAAATCTAGATAACTACATAGGGTATGCTGACTATGGAGAAGGTGAAGATTACATATGTATTATTGGTCATATAGATGTAGTCAAAGAAGGTAGTGGATGGACATATCCACCATATAGTGGTCATATAGAAAATGGAAATATATATGCAAGAGGAGTATTAGATAATAAAGGACCAATAATAAGTGCATTATATGGACTTTATGCCATAAAAGAGTTAGGCATTAAATTATATAAAAAAGTTAGAGTAATATTTGGAACTGATGAAGAAAGTGGATTTGGTGATATACCATATTATTTAGAAAATGAAAAAGAACCCATAATGGGATTTACTCCTGACTGTAAGTATCCCGTTGTTTATGGTGAAAAAGGTATGGCAAGGTTTAAAGTTACAAGTACTAATAATATAGATGAAGATGCTTTTGTTAGTTTTTTAGATAATTTATCAAGTAATATAATGGTTACTTATAAAGATGTATATAAAGATGATGATAACTTAGTACTAGATTTTAAAGTAAAATATGACTTTAATTATACTTTAGAAGATGTAATAGATGAAATAAAAAAAAGTATATCAAATGATATTAATATAGAAACTGTTCTAAACTTTAATCCTGTTTATTTTGATAAAGAAAGCAAGTTAGTAAAATCTTTACAAGTTGCCTATGAAAGAGTTACTAATTTAGATGGAACACCAGTAACTACAAATGGTGGGACCTATGCTAAAGTTATGCCTAATATAGTTCCTTTTGGACCATCATTTCCAGGGCAAAAAGGAATTGCACATAATGAAAATGAATATATGAGTATAGATGATATTATACTAAACACAAAAATATTTGCAAATGCTATATATGAATTAGCTAGGGAGGAATAAATGTTAGAGATTATAGGAATGAGCGTAGAAGATGCAAAGGCAATTGAATATTGTGGAGCTAATAGGATAGAACTTGTAAGTGCACTTACAGAAGGTGGACTTACACCAAGTTTTTCAATGATAGAAAAAGTTGTAAACAGTGTAGATATACCTGTTAATGTAATGATTAGAAATCATGCAAAAAGCTTTAGATATAGTGAGTATGACTTAGAAGTAATGCAAAAAGATATAGAAATAATAAAATCTTTAGGAGCTAATGGAGTAGTACTTGGTTTATTAGATGATAATAAAAAAATAGATAAAGTTGGATTAGAAAAGCTTTTAGATGTTGTATCTGATATAGATGTAACTTTTCATAAAGCAATAGACGAGACTAATGTATTAGAAAGTGTTAATGTACTTAATAGGTATGATAAGATAACGAATATACTAACTGCAGGTGGAATCAATAATATTTCAGATAACACTAATAATATTAAAGCTATGATAGAAAACTCAAAGGCGAATATATTATTAGGTGGAGGATTAAATTTTGATAATGTAAAAAGAATTAAAGAATTAACACAGGCAACAGATTTTCATTTTGGAACAGCTGTTAGAATTGATAAAAGTCCATTTGGAGAAATTGATACAAATAAATTAAGTCAATTAGTAAAGCTTTTAGAAGTATAGTTTTACACTTTTAAAAGCCTTATTGATTTATATTCTAACGAAGATATTAAATATATTATAAATAAAGTTATAAGTGTATAGTTCATAGTAAATAATAAAAAGCGTATCATAAATAAGTGATACGCTTTTATATTATATAATCCCTTACAAATCCATAAAACTCGTAATTATTAAAAACAGGAATAGAAGAATCAAACTTTATATAAATAGGAGTGTTTAAAAGTTCAGGATATTTACTTAATAACATCCTATCACCATAAATTATAGCTTGTAACGCTGAATCTATATGGGATTTAAATATATTGTATCTATATAAAGCATCAGCATAACTTAAGTTGCCAACATAAGCATAGAAAAATAAAATATAAGAAGTAGCCGATTCTTTCCATACACCCAAAATTTCATCTCTTAAATCATAATTTATAGCATTATAATCATATTCATTAGCTATTGTTAAAAACATCATACCAGTAGTATCAGAATGTGTAAGAGTATATTTTCTATCTTTAATAGGACCATATAAATTTATAGGCTCTATAAAATTTGTTTCTAGTTTATCGGGATTAAACCTCATACTATCACCAACTTAATACTTTTAATTTATATATAATATTAAGTTTAAGATATATATGACACATTAAATTTTAAGTAAATCTAATAACATATCCCACAAGGCACATAACCTTTAGACTTAGCTTCCTTTTCAGTCATCTTAACAGCACCTTTCATATTATGTGCATCTTTAGTAGAATGGTACTTGTTTGAACTAGAAGAACCACCATTAGCATAAACTATATTACTTGATGAACTAGAGCTATTAGAAGAAGTATTCTTATTAGAATTATAAGCATCTACATCATATCCTCTATCAGTTACATATCCATCAACAGACCATATATTTAATTTATTTGACTTTGCATAGTCCTGAGCCTTATAAAACTCATCTAAATGTCTTTTTTGAGAATAGATATATCCAACTCTAGCATACCCTTCAGATATTAATGTTTCATTAAACATTTGCCAATTAGAGTCATCTTTAGAGTAGTACCATAAATAACCTAAATGTCTATCATATTTATCAGTTTTATCACCTTCATCATATTCAATATAAACTGTATCACCAGCTACTAAAGTATTTTTTGCAAAGTTTGATGCTTCTATTGAGTATGGTTGAGGGTCTACACCTTTTTTAACTGATTCTGGAGTGTCCACTAATAAAAGTCTTAAAGTTACTACTTCTTTAGTTTTATCTAATTTAAGTTTCATTGTATCTCCATCTACAACTCTTTCAACAGTTGCTTTAACAGAGCCTTTAGGCACTTCTTTACTAGCACTTTGATATGAACTATTAGACTCAACAGTTACTTGACTATTACTAGATGTTGAGTCCTTAATTTGTGTTTGATTTGTAACTGTATTTTGGTCACCGTTAGAACATCCAGTAAAAAATATAGATATTGCTAATGCTGATGACAGAAATATTGATTTTAATTTATTAAATTTCATAAGATTTCCCCCTACATTATAAGTTTATTACAAAATATTATTATAATATATTTATTATGAAATACCAATAAATAGAGTGAAAAATGTAATTTATTAGCGAAGATACTTTGTTTAAGTTAAGGTTAAAATTGTTATATAATGAGTATCTAGATAATTTTAATACAACGTATTATTTCATAAAATTTTAATTGATGTTATAATTGATATAAATTTATATGGGAATAAAAATGGGGGGCTTTAGGTTATGGTATCAATTTCAACAGAACTTTTCTTTCAAATATTTAATACACTTATATTAATGTTAGTACCTGTAATTTTAATATTTATTGCTATTAAAATATTTACAAAAATAAGTAAATCAACGAATAATAAAATTTCTGAATTAGAAAAAAGGATTGATGATTTAGAGAATAAATAGTTTTCAAATTTAATATATTACGAACAAAATAGATAAATAGGGGGTATTAGCCCCTATTTATCTATTTTATCCTTATAATATTTTTAGATAATTCATTAATACTATCAGATAAAGTCTGTAACTTACCCTCAATCCTCACAAGTAAATACATACTAAGAGCAATAGGAAAGCCTACAGAAGCTATCAAAGTTTGTAACTCTGAATTCATCTTAAAACACATCCCTTCAATATTTTTAATTAACAAAAAAGCTATGCCAAAAATTTAGACATAGCTTTTGTAAAGTAAACTTTTTTATAATTCTAAATCATAAGGTGTAGTATCAGTAACGACAACCTTAGCCTCAACTATTGATGCTATATCAGCACCATTAGGGGCAAAGATATTTTTAGCTACTACTAAATCCATAGCTGATTTTATCTCAGACTCAGTAATATCCTCTCTTGGATCATCAACTGATAAAGAAACCTTCTTATCATCAGTAGTTTTAAAAGTCATAACAAGCCTTTTGTTTATTTCCATATTTATTCCTCCTTAAATATAATAATTTGAAAAAAGTAAATTTTTTAAGCTAAAGTAGTGTTATCTATCTTAGCTATTTCAATTGTAGAGTATTCTTGAAGCTCCATTAAAGCCTCTGCAACCTCATACACATTTTGTGCTGATGCATCAGGTTTAACTGATGAAAATGTCTTACTTTTAACCTTTGTTTTACCATCTACCATACCTAAATCTAGTTTTATTCTTAGACTTGATGGGTTTTGCATTTCATTAACTACCATATAGCCACCTCCAATTATTTTAAAAGATTAATATCTTCTTGATATTAAGTATAGAAACTATTGTGTTTGTTATATATTAAAATCTTTGAAGAAAATATTTTATAAAATATTAGCAAACGATAGTAGAGTAGAGGAGATACTTGACGATATATCTTTTATATATTTTTCAGAAGCTAAATTTGATTCAACACTAGGGTTAGATATAAAGTCTATCTCTATTAGTAATGCAGGCATTTTAGTTTTTCTAAGTACTGAAAACTTTTTTGAAACTTTTACACCTCTGTTTAAAGTATTTATAGCCTTTGAAAGATTAGTGCATATGTTTTTAGATAATGTATACACCTTACTTTTTTCATCATAAACCCATACCTCACAACCCTTTGCTAGTTTATTAGTTGCAGCGTTCATATGTATACTTACAAAGTAGTCACATTTGTTTTCATTTGCCTTTTTACTTCTATAATCTAGGGAGTAGTATTTATCGTTTTGTCGAGTTGTTATTACTTGTTGATTATGTTTTTCTAAGTTTTCTTTTATAATCATTCCTATTTTTAAAACTACATCACTTTCTTTTGTATTATAAGCTCCAACTGCTCCAGAGTCTTTTCCTCCATGTCCAAAGTCTAAATACCATTTCATATTTATACCTCCTTGTATTATTTTAGTAATAGTTTAATATGGTGTTATTTAAGATAAATATTAAATTATTTGAAGAATTTAGTAGGAGGCTTTGTACTTATTAGAGAATGTATATAGTATGTGTTTTAAAAAATATAAGATTATATAGGAGGATATTATGTTAGATAATTTAACTATAAATGATTTACCAGATGGAGTTGTTGATGTTGTTGAGGTTATAGGTATGGATGCTTTTAAGAGTTTGGTTAAGTTTGCTGGAGGAAGTAATTTATATATACCTAATGAATCAAGTCTTGTTAAAGGTGCTAGAAACAGGATGATCAGGGAGAGTTTTGATGGTGATTATAAAAAGGTTTCTAGAAAGTTTGGAATTAGCACAGCTCAAGTTAGAAATATCATTAACTATAATCATAAATATTAATAAAAAATATATATAATTGAATCAAAGACGATTATAGACAATAATAGAATGAAGTTGAAATGGAAACTAGACTAAAAGTTTTATATTATTTTAGTCTAGTTTTTCCAATATGGACTACTTAGTTATTATAAATATTTAATATAATGATTCAATTTACATTCCAATATGGTTTATATAATAAAACATATCAGATAAATTTAGTAAAGTCAAATAGTAATACTTCTATAATATATAAAATCCATGAATTATTATTTTAAAATATGTAGATATATATAATATATGTGTGCTACCATTACAGTATAAAATACAAGAAGGAGGTATATATGAGATTTTATTTAACGTTTGAATTAGAAAAAAGTTCATTGCCAAAAGATTATAGAAGAATAATATTAAGCTATATAAAAAAGTCACTAACTGAAATTTTAGATGGTAGATATTACTCTCAATACTTTAAAGATAATATACAAAAAGATTTTTGCTTTTCATTAAAGTTACCAAAAGCTAAATTTACAAAAGATGAAATAATATTAGAAGATAATAGTATAAAAGTATTATTTACAAGTGATGACAGACAAAAAACAGGACTTCTTTTGCAACAGGCATTCATGAAACAGAAAAATAAAAAATTTTTAATAACAAATCAAAATTCAATCACCTTAAAACAAATTCATCAACAAAGAGAACAAAAAATAACAAGCTCAAAAGTAATATTCAAAACATATGGACTTTGTATCAGAGATCATAATAAAGAAACAAACAAAGATAATCATTATGTATATAGTGATGAAAAGTTTAATGAACAATTAAAAGTAGTTCTGAAAAATCAAATATCTCAAACAGGGTTTAGCAAAGATATAGTAGATAGTATTAAGTTTTCGCCTATAAATTGTAAAAAGGTTTTAGTAAAGCATTACGATACATATGTAGATACAACAGTAGGATCATTTTTATTAGAAGGAAATCCATTATTACTTCAGTATTTATATGATGTAGGCATGGGAAGTCGAAATACAATGTTTGGTTATTTAGATTTATTAACACAGGATTTGTAAAAGGAGGCATTTAAATGAAAACTATTTTAGAAAATAATACAGATTTTAATGTTAAATTAGAGCCTTCTGACTGGAGATTTTCTGCTGCTATAGTAGGTATTTTAGAATATTTTGAATATATAGATACATTAGAAACTTCTTATAAAGTAGAAGATGAGTATATATTGTACAATAGTGAATTAATAACAAAAGAAAACTATTTAAAATTTGTAGAAAAAAAATATGGTGAAAATCTTCATCATAAGTATGTAGAACTTAACTTAGAACATTATAATCAAGATAATAATGAAAATGATAATACATATATTATAAAGTCAATAAATGAAAAACTATCTGGAAATACAATAATGAAAAAAATATTTAAGAAAATTAAATTTGATGGAACTAATAGAGATGAAATATTGTCTTTAGTTAATAAACATAGAGAAGAACTAATTCTTGAAACTTTTAGGAATAAGTCAGATATGTATAAAAATTACTGTAATACTAACCAATTATTTAATGAAAATCAGAAGTATTGTAGATTAGTAGGTTATTATATTGATGCACCTAAAAAAGGAAAATCAACAGGGTTTGGATTTAATATGAGTAGCTTTGTTGGACAAGACATACAAGAGTTTGACTTTATACCATTTGCATTTATAAATGATAGAGAATCTTTATTTATAAATGATAATTATGAAATAAATAGGTTAACTAGTGCAAAACAAGTTTTTCAAGAAAAAATAAAAGCTGACATTGAAAATTTAGAACTAGAAAATAAGTATAGAGGAATAAAATACTCGTTATTTAAAGGTATTATAGAATCATCTGATTTTATAGAATATGATGTAGAAGTTATAGTTAAGGACAGGGATAAAGATTATTTTGAAACATTATATATAAGAAAACAAAGTATAGACATATTAAAAAAAATAAATGAGAGAAAGATTGACTATAATTCATTATGTTTTTCTTATAAGATAAATGACAACTATTATATTGATATTTATAAAAAAGTAATGGAGTGTATATTAAATAATACGCTTTTAGATGACGTTATAGACTTATTATTAAAAGAAAAGAAAAACTACTATACAGTTTATCAATTAATAAATATAAATGATTTAATTAGAGGTGAAAAAATAATGGATGATAAGATTAGAAAAATAATTCATGCTTGTGCAAATGAAGTAAGGAATAAGATTCCAGAAAATAAATTAGAAAGCTACAGACAAAAACTTACTAGCTCAATAATATTTAAAGATTATGATAGAGTTTGCCAAATTTTATTACAATTATCAGGTTATTCAGACGTTTACTTTAGTTTTGCAGATGAACTATTCATGGATTTTGAAAAAAATAAAGACATTGCATATACATTTATAAATGCACTAGGTAAAAGTAATAAAATCAATGAAAATACTAATAAACAAAATTAATGAATAAATAGGGAGATAAGATTATGAAAAAGAAAGCTTTAACATTAACAGTAGTTGCAAATATGACTTCAAACTATTCTGAAGGATTAGGAAATATAGCAAGTGTACAAAAAGTATTTAGAAACAAAAAAGTATATACTATAAGAAGTAGAGAAAGTTTAAAAAATGCAATAATGGTTCAAAGTGGAATGTATGATGATTTACAAACTGAGATTATTGGAGATAGTAAGAAAAAAGTAAATCAAAAACAAGTAAGTCAAGAGTTAAATGCGTCAAATTGTAGAGCACTTGAAGGTGGATATATGAACACTAAAGGAACAACTAATATAAGAAAAAGCTCTTTTTACTTAACAGATGCAATATCTTGTGAGAGCTTTGTAAATGAAACCAGATTTCATAATAACCTATATTTAGCTACTAATCTAGCTAAGGCTAAGAATATAAACTTACAAGAAAAAGCGGGAGACGCTGGTCTTATGCCTTATCAATATGAATATGACAAGTCTTTAAAAATATACAGCATAACAATAGATTTAGAAATGATAGGAAAAGATGAAAATTTTGAAAATGAAGCAAATTATAAAGAAGCTGATAATAAAGAAAAAGCAGATAGAGTAAATTCTATATTAGATGCAATAGAAAATTTAAGCCTTACAGTAAAAGGAAACTTAGATAATGCAGAGCCAGTATTTGTAGTAGGAGGATTATCTGATAGAAAAACACATTATTTTGAAAATGTAGTAAAAGTAGAAGAAGATAGATTAGTGGTATCTAAAGATTTAATAGAAAAAGTAGCGAAAGGATATAATGTAGGTTTATTAAGAGGGCAAACTTTTATAAACGAAGGTGAAATAGAAGAAAAATTAAATCCTATGAGTGTAATGAGCTTTTTTGATAAATTAAGAGAAGATGTAAATGCTTACTTTGAAATATAGAAGGTAGGTGAATACATGAAGGCTCTAAGAATTGTATTACATCAAGATAGTGCAAATTATAAAAAAGAAGAAACACTAGATAACAAAATGACTTATCCTCTGCCTCCAATATCTACTATAATAGGAGCTTTACATAGTGCTTGTAATTATAAAGAATATCACCCAATGGATATAAGTATTCAAGGTAAATTTGAGTCTATGCACAAAGAACCTTACACTGATTATTGTTTTTTAAATTCTACTATGGATGATAGAGGTATATTAGTTAAGATGAAAAATGAAGATTTTTTATCAAAAGCTTTTGATAAGGTTGCAAAACCAACTAAATCTCAAGGAAGTAGTTTTAGAAATGGAAATACAATACAAGTATATAATAAAGAGTTATTAGATGAATATAGAAGTCTTAAGGATTTAGCGGATAAGATAAAAAATTATAAAAATACAGAATTAAAAGAAAAACTAGACACAATAAAAAAAGAAAAAAATTCACTAGCATTAAAGAAAAAACAATTAGATAAAAAAAGTGAAGAATTTAAAATAATATCACAAAATGAAAAAGCAATTAAAGATAATGAAAAAAAATTAAAAGATGAAATAAAAGAGTATGAACAAGAAAATTATATAAAACCAATTTCAAAGTATAGATCATTAACCACATCTATAAAGTATTATGAAATCTTAAATAATATAGATCTTGTTATACATGTAAGAAGTGATGAAAATACTTTAAATGATATATTAGAGAACATATATAACTTAAAATCTATTGGTAGAAGTGAAGATTTTGTAGATGTTAAAGAAGCTAAAATAGTTGAGTTATATGAAGGTGACTGTGATGTAGATAATAATTTATCTATGTATCTAAACTATGAAGATGTAAAAGATGGATATATTTCACCTAAATATAAAGATGGTAAGACTATTAATGGAACTAAATATTATATAAATAAAAATTATGAAATAAAAGAAGGCAAAAGAGAATTTATTAAAAAGAAAGTTCTATACACATCTTATTGTGCAATAGAAGAAACTAGCGATAATATTTTTTTAGATAATACAGATGAAAAAAATTATATAGTAAACTTTATTTAAATAAAGCAGTAGGTTAATTACCTACTGCTTTAAAAGGAGTAAAATATGGTTAAAGATATATATTTTGATTTATTAGATGAATCAATAGTATCAAATATAAGAGAAAAAAAGGCAAAACCAAATAAGAGCATAATTGAACATACAAACGACTTATTAGATGTTTTAGAGATACTTTGGAATTTAGGATATATAAAAGAAGAAAGGATATATGAACTTATTCAAAAAGCATGTATATACCATGATATAGGTAAAATAAATAAAGAATTTCAAAAAAGAGTAAAAAATAAAGGTATTAAATTTGATGAAAATAAAGAAGTTGCTCATAATGTATTGTCTTTATATTTCATAGATGAGAGCAAATTTAATAATAAAGAAGATTACCTTATTGTATCTAATGCAGTAGTTAATCATCATGACTATTGCGATATAGGACTAGCAATAAGAGAAAAATCAGATATAATAGAAAATTTATTAGAAGGGCTTGATCATAAAAAAGTTAAAAAAGTTATACCTGCGAAAATAGCTAGTATATCACAAGATATAGATGCAATAAAAATAAAAGGATACTTACATAAATGTGATTATAGTGCAAGTTCGGGATATACAGCAGAATATGAAAATAACTTTTTAGAAAAGTCATTAGAAAATGTACTTAACAAATGGAAACTAGATAATCAAGATGCAAGTTGGAATGAACTACAACAATATTGTATAGAAAATAAAAATGAAAATATTATGGCAATAGCTCAAACAGGTATGGGAAAAACAGAAGCAGGTCTACTTTGGATAAGCGATAATAAAGGATTTTTCATACTTCCAATAAGAACAGCTATAAATGCTATTTACGATAGAACTAAAAAATACATTTCTAGTTATGGTGGAAATTTAGAAGAACAATTAGGATTATTACATTCAAGCTCATTAGAATACTTATTATTACAAAGTGAGGATGACAAATATGATGATAAAGATGAATATATAGATAAAAAGGAATACAAGGAAATAATAGAATATGAAAAAATAGCAAAGCAATTATCTCTTCCTATCAATGTATCCACTATAGACCAACTATTTGACTTTGTATATAAGTATCCAGCATATGAACTAAAATTAACCACATTATCATACTCGAAAATAGTAATAGATGAAATACAAATGTATGGTCCAGATTTACTAGCTTATTTAGTGTATGGATTAGAGCGTATAGTAGAACAAGGTGGAAAAGTGGCAATTTTAACAGCTACACTACCTCCATTTGTAAAAGAGTTACTAAGTAAAAATATTAAGTTTAAAATAAAAGAAGATGGATTTACGGATAATTCTAAAAGGCATAATCTAAAGATTTTAGATAAAAGAATAGATTCAAATGATATATGTGATAAATATGAGGAAAATGAAAAGTTAAATAAGAGTAATAAAATACTAGTAGTATGTAATAGCATTACACAAGCTCAAAATTTATATGAAGAAATAAGTAATATTTTAGGAAATGAAAATTTACACATACTACATAGTAAATTTATAAAGTGTGAAAGATTATCAAAAGAATCTGAAATAATAGAATTTGGAAAAACATATAAAGATAATAAAAGTAATGAACTAGACAAGCAAAGTGGAATATGGATATCTACGTCTATAGTAGAAGCAAGTTTAGACATAGATTTTGATTATTTATTTACAGAATTACAAGACTTAAATTCACTATTTCAAAGACTAGGTCGTTGTAATAGAAAAGGAAAAAAAGATAGTAGTGAAAATAATTGCTATATTTATACTCAAATAGATGAAAGAAGTTTTATAAATGGAGATAGGGGATACATAGATAAAGATATATTTGAATTATCTAAAGAAGCTATAAGTTTATGGGAAGGGCAAATCTCAGAAAAAGAAAAAATAGAATTAATAAATAAATATCTTATTATGGATAAAATAAAAAATAGTAACTATATAATACAATATAAACATACATATAACTTCATAAAAAATCTAACTCCAGATACATTTAAATCAGATGAAGTTAAGTTAAGAAATATACTATCTAAAGATATAATACCAAGTCCAATTTATCATGAATATAATGGTGACATTAAAGAATTAGAGTTAAAGCTAAAAGATAAGTCTTTAAACTCACCAGAAAATAAAGGAGAAAAAATAAAATTACAAAATAAGTTAAAAAAATACACAGTCTCTGTTCATCCTAATCATATAACAAATTACTATAGAGCATTAAAAAATGGATTAGCTACAAGATATGATAATGTAAGAGTAAGTGACTATGAGTATATACCCGTTATAGAATGTGAATATACTGAACTTGGCTACAGACAAAAGAAGTTTGTAAATCAAGACAATATTAATACAAATATTAGCAATATAGATGATTTTATATTTTAAATAAGTATAAGCATTATGATAAAGAGGTGTATTAGATGAAAAAAGAAATAACAGGTGTAATGGTATATTACTATGAAGTATGTAAAAGAAAGCTATGGTATTTTTACAACGAAATACAGATGGAACAAGGGAATGAAAATGTTGAAATAGGAAAAGTATTAGACGAAGAAACTTATAAAAGAGATAAAAAGCATATAAATATAGACAATATTATAAATATTGACTTCATACGTTCTAAAGGTATACTACATGAAGTTAAAAAAAGCAATAAAATTGAAGAAGCAAGTATACTACAAGTAAAATATTATCTATATTTTTTACATAAAAAAGGTGTTACAAATATAAAAGGAAAAATAGACTATCCATTATTAAAACAAAGTGTAGATATAGAGCTGAATGAAGAAGACATAGTTAATATAGAACAAATACTAAATAATATAAATGAAATAGTATATAAAACTATTCCGCCTAAATTGGAGAAAAAGCGTATTTGTAAATCTTGTTCATATTATGATTTATGTTTTATTTAAACTAATACAAGAGAGGAAACTTATGAAGAGAAGTTATTATATTTATAACAATGGAATGCTAAAAAGACAAGATAACTCAATAGCATTTGTAGATGAAAATGGAGAAAAAAGATATATACCAATAGAAACTGTAAATGAAATATATGTAATGTCTGAAATGAATTTTAATACAAATCTAATAAATTATTTATCTCAATATGGAGTAGTAATACATTTTTTTAATTACTATAGCTTTTACACAGGAACATTTCAGCCGAGAGAAAAGCTAGTATCAGGAAATCTATTAGTTAACCAAGTTAATCATTATACTGACAATGAAAAAAGGCTCGATATAGCTAAAAGATTCATAGATGGAGCTAGTTTTAATATATATCGTAACTTAAGATATTATAATGGTAGAGGGAAAGATGTACAAATTTATATGGACAAAATAGAAGAACTAAGAAAACAAATACCTAAAAGCAAAAGTATACAAGAGTTAATGGGATATGAAGGAAATATAAGAAAAATATATTATGAGTCATGGAACATACTAATTGATCAAGATATAAATTTTGAGAAAAGAGTGAAAAATCCACCTGATAATATGATAAATACTTTAATATCATATGTAAACACTCTAGTTTATACAAAAGTATTAAGTGCAATATATAATACACAATTAAATCCAACAGTAAGCTATTTACATGAGCCTGGAAGTAGAAGATTTTCATTAAGTCTAGATATAGCGGAAATATTTAAACCTATAATAGGAGATAGATTAATATTTTCTTTATTAAATAAGAAACAAATAACAGAAAAAAGTTTTACAAAAGATCTTAATTATTTACATCTAACAAAAGAAGCATCAAGGACAATAGTAGCTGAATTAGATAAGAAGTTACAAACAACTATAAAGCATAAAGAGTTAAATAAAAATGTATCATATGAATACTTAATGAAGCTAGAGTGTTATAAGTTAATAAAGCATTTATTAGGCGAAAAAGAGTATGAACCATTTAAAATATGGTGGTAATAGGAGGAGTTCATTATGTATGTGATTTTAGTTTATGATATAAAAAGTGATGAAGATGGACAAAAAGTATTAAGTAAAACTTTTAAAACGTGCAAAAAATATTTATCACATATTCAAAACTCAGTTTTTGAAGGTGAGTTATCAAATTCGCAAATTGTTAAGCTACAATATGAATTAAATGGTATAATAAGAAGAGATAGAGATTCAATAATTTTATTTAAGAGTAGAAATGAAAGATGGTTAGAAAAAGACATGTGGGGAGTACAAGAAGACAAGACGAGTAACTTTATTTAGTTGTCTACCTAATATAGTGTAAAAATTAGTATACATAGACAAAGATAGCTGATACAATAGATACAGGCAATAAATAATGTTTTTTTGTAGATAGAAAGAGATTATATAGCCTAAATGTTTTTAGGTAGACAAAATATATATCTGAATAGATTAGAAAATCAAATATTGATATCAAACGGATTAAAGTAGAACCATATTGGAATGTAAATCCCTATCGCACTTGGCTTCGGCTAGTAATCAGTAACATTAAAGTAGAACCATATTGGAATGTAAATTAATTTAATTTATAGATAAGCTCTCCACCTAAATTTTATTAAAGTAGAACCATATTGGAATGTAAATAAACTTTATGAGAAGAAAAAGTTAAAGTATTTTTAAAATTAAAGTAGAACCATATTGGAATGTAAATCTACCTAAAGCCATTAAACTTATAGTTTCTTTTATATATTAAAGTAGAACCATATTGGAATGTAAATATAATGGAATTTCATAGATAACGTAAATTTTAGATTTATTAAAGTAGAACCATATTGGAATGTAAATATATATCCATTTATTATGTCATCATTGAAACGGTCTATTAAAGTAGAACCATATTGGAATGTAAATTATAATTATTACCGTTAAAATGCTTTTTAATAAGATTAAAGTAGAACCATATTGGAATGTAAATATAAAATATAATAAAAAATGTAAAATATTTTCAAAAATTAAAGTAGAACCATATTGGAATGTAAATTGTTTTACCGAATTTTTTTATCTCATTCTCATAAAAATTAAAGTAGAACCATATTGGAATGTAAATACTACAGTCATATCAAAACTATTATATATTACATATCATTAAAGTAGAACCATATTGGAATGTAAATTTGTTTTATGCTGTTTTTTGTTCTTCTCTCCTGTGGATTAAAGTAGAACCATATTGGAATGTAAATTAGCTTCAACTATTTTTATTTTCTTAAACTCATTGCATTAAAGTAGAACCATATTGGAATGTAAATTTCTAAATCATCATTAGCTTTTTCTACTGTGTAAAAATTAAAGTAGAACCATATTGGAATGTAAATTATTTTATATTTATAAGCCTTTACAAACTCCCAACAATTAAAGTAGAACCATATTGGAATGTAAATTTAGTAAAAGTAAAGGCTATATTGAATAGCCCATACATTAAAGTAGAACCATATTGGAATGTAAATAAAACTAAATCATCGATTAGAACTATATCTATCCCAGATTAAAGTAGAACCATATTGGAATGTAAATTTTCTTTTATAAAACTATCACTATCAAACTTATACAATTAAAGTAGAACCATATTGGAATGTAAATCTAAATCACTTCCTTAAGTTCCACAAATAACTCTATATTAAAGTAGAACCATATTGGAATGTAAATTTTATTAGTGAAACTGGTGTTGTTCAGATTCAAGTTTGATTAAAGTAGAACCATATTGGAATGTAAATCCATAAACCAGCTGTTATAATTATTATTGGAATTGAATTAAAGTAGAACCATATTGGAATGTAAATTAAAGCATTGGAATTAGTAGGGTGTAGAATTTTTATTAAAGTAGAACCATATTGGAATGTAAATATATATCCGTTTATTATGTCATCATTGAAACGGTCTTATTAAAGTAGAACCATATTGGAATGTAAATCAAAATATATTTAAGACATAGTAATTTAATATTTGATTAAAGTAGAACCATATTGGAATGTAAATGAAAGTAAACATCACTTTATAGATGTTGAAAAGGTAAATTAAAGTAGAACCATATTGGAATGTAAATAAAAATATAAAATATTTCCCTCTATCGTGAAGGAATATTAAAGTAGAACCATATTGGAATGTAAATTGGAAACATCGAAATAATCAGCAATTAAATTTAATAATTAAAGTAGAACCATATTGGAATGTAAATCCTATAGTATCAAACTATATTTGGAATAAAGCTAATATTAAAGTAGAACCATATTGGAATGTAAATAATAGATTATATATACTAGAATTTGAGATAACAGAAGATTAAAGTAGAACCATATTGGAATGTAAATCAAGCTTCTACAATTTGGAAACCATAGTCGCTAGTTAATTAAAGTAGAACCATATTGGAATGTAAATGTTAATATTCCAGTTCAAAGTATTAGCTTAAATAATTAAAGTAGAACCATATTGGAATGTAAATCCATTATCTATAAGCCTATAAGAAGTCATTAAATTTCATTAAAGTAGAACCATATTGGAATGTAAATTTGTTTGAAACCTTCTACATCTTGTGTAGATAACTTGATTAAAGTAGAACCATATTGGAATGTAAATTTTTCTAAATAATCTTTTATATCATCTAAATTGATCATTAAAGTAGAACCATATTGGAATGTAAATTAATTTTCTGTTGGTATCATTCCAAAGTTTCGCTAACATTAAAGTAGAACCATATTGGAATGTAAATACAAGTTAAACTTCGTACTTTCGCTAATAAAACTATTAAAGTAGAACCATATTGGAATGTAAATATGAAGCTTTCTGTATAAGCTATTTCTAGTAATTCCATTAAAGTAGAACCATATTGGAATGTAAATACTTGAAAAAGTAGGAGATGTTCGTGATAGAATAAATTAAAGTAGAACCATATTGGAATGTAAATTAATATTTCTCCTATTGCAATAAAAAAGGCAAGTCATTAAAGTAGAACCATATTGGAATGTAAATTATTAAATAAAGTATTTACATTAGTACCTTCTTCAATTAAAGTAGAACCATATTGGAATGTAAATCTATCTAATATTAATAAATTCATATCTATACACCTAATTAAAGTAGAACCATATTGGAATGTAAATTTGTTATATATTTACATTAAGAGAAGTTTAAAACCTCATTAAAGTAGAACCATATTGGAATGTAAATAAATACAATATTTCCAACCAAAGCTAAAAAGAAGTCATTAAAGTAGAACCATATTGGAATGTAAATTTTTTTACTTTCTTTTAATAAGTGTGGCATAAGTACATTAAAGTAGAACCATATTGGAATGTAAATTACCTAACGCTAGCTTCAAGATTTAATAATAACTTAATTAAAGTAGAACCATATTGGAATGTAAATCACACAAAACCCACCAAGCTACTTTGAAGGACTTAAATTAAAGTAGAACCATATTGGAATGTAAATTAAGATACAAGGTGTTTATGTTAGTTTCAGCTTCAAATTAAAGTAGAACCATATTGGAATGTAAATGAAGTAACCTTCAATCAATTATCTTATAGAATAACAATTAAAGTAGAACCATATTGGAATGTAAATTAGTTAATAAATTAGAAAGAAGGTGGTAATGTGGCTATTAAAGTAGAACCATATTGGAATGTAAATTTTTTTAATATACTATGCCCTACAGTTATTGCTATTATTAAAGTAGAACCATATTGGAATGTAAATAAAATATTTATATCTCTAAAGATTTTGAAAATATAAATTAAAGTAGAACCATATTGGAATGTAAATATTCATATTATACATACTCCTTTTAAAATTAGATTTATTAAAGTAGAACCATATTGGAATGTAAATTACACTCCACATCAATCAGATAAAAAACGTCTTTTATTAAAGTAGAACCATATTGGAATGTAAATAGATGCTTAGAAAATGGAGTGGTAAGAATAGGAGAATTAAAGTAGAACCATATTGGAATGTAAATTTTTAGTAATAGGGCTTACAAATGTCTTAAAAATTAATTAAAGTAGAATCATATTGGAATGTAAATATCATTGTGCCAATTATACCTATTCCAACAGGTAGTAATTAAAGTATGTCCATATTGGAATAAATATTGCTATAAGCAATTATATCTTTATACATAAGTCTATAAATTATAATATATTAAATATAAAGAAGCATAATTACATATAAAAATTTGATAATAATAAATCTATATAGTTATTTAAAAGACCATAGGTAGCAAATCGCTACCTATGGTCTAAACTTATCACTTATTACAATTTTTAATCATATAATCTATATTTGTCATAACACCAATACGTTTATTAGACTTTACAACAGCACGAGCGCCACCAACAATTTTATTATCTTGAATTACAGGAGTACCACTCATACCTTGAACTATACCACCACGGTATTTTAACAAATCCTTGTCAACAACCTTTATCTGAGAAACATATTTTCCAACTTGAGCTATCTCAATCTCATGCATCTTTAATTCATTAGTTACAGGAGATTTACAATATAAATAAGCAGTACCTACCTTTGGAGTACCTATTTCTAAAGCTAAATTAGGATTATATGTGTAATTTTCAAATTTTCCACATATACCACCATCTCCAGTACCAGTAAATTTACCTATTTTATCACCCTCTGCACTCGTAACTAAATATCCAGTATTAAATAGTGTATTTTTCTTTGTTTGAACATAACATGTTTTATAAATAGCATTATCTAAAACATCAAAAGGCATTTGTTCATCTTTTAAATTATGAGATAAACCTATAAAATTACCCTTAGAATCAATTGCTGTTACAGTTCCTAGATAAAATGAATAGTAACCAAATTCAAAATCTCTAAGATCATCAGATGTTATATCCATTGATTTAACTTTTCCATTTCTATAACAAGTAGCTTTTAAAGGTAAATTTTCAACCTTCATAGTTTTTTCTATATTTTTACGATTAGGAGTGATTTCTTCACCGTTTAATTCTATAGACAATAATATATCTGATTCTTTTAAGGTTTTATTACGATTTAGCTTACTTGTTACTATAGGATATTTTAGCTTTACACCTAATTCAACAACTTCACCAGAGGGCATAAGTTTTGTATTTTTAGATATTGGATTTTCATCACAAAATGCAAACGATGACCCTAATAAAATCATTATTAACGTGGTTGAAAGAACTTTCTTTAAAATGCTAAGTTTTCTGTCATTCATTCAATCAACTCCTTTTTTAGCATTATAATTTATTTATAGTTTTGCTTAAAGTTACATAAAATATATTGGGATATAATGACTTTTACAAAATACCAATTTAATATTTAAAAAACAAATATATTATCTTTCTAAGTAGTCAGATAAGAATATATTAGCATTGTGTTGAAATTCATTACTGCTTTCAACTAGTAAATATTGACTTATATTAAAATCATTGACATTAATATTATAAGTAAAAATATACTTTTCTAATATATTTACAAATGCAACTCGATTTGATTCAGTAGGTATTCTTATATATGTTTTTAATCTTTCTAAATCACAACTGCTAATTTCAATTTTATTTTCTTTAAATTTTTTTGATAAATCAATAAAAAAGTCTTTTTGTATATCAACATATCTATGTAATAGTCGCATCATTTTTATTACCTCCAAATTATTAAACTTAAATTTAAAATAATTGTCCTAGAAAGAGTATTTACCAAATTTATAAAAATAAATCGAACTATAAATATATATGTGATTATTAAACTTATAATACTAATAAGCTAAAATAATATATAAAAGTAATTTGAAATATATGGTAAAATGTAATAAGAATATATTTTAAAAATATAAAGGGAGAAATATTTTATGGTTGAAAAATTTATGTTATTAAGTAATGGAGTAAAAATACCATCAATAGGATTTGGTACATATAAATCAGGGGATGATGAAGAAACAGCTAAAATAATAAAAAATGCTTTAAATTTAGGATATAAAATGATAGATACTGCTTCATTTTATAACAATGAAGTAGGTATAGGTAATGGTATAAAAGAAAGTGATATAGATAGAAAAGATATATTTATAGTAACTAAACTTTGGAATGATGATCATGGTTATGATAATACTATCGAGGCTTTTAATAAATCATTAAATAACCTACAAGTAGATTACATAGATTTATATTTAATACATTGGCCAAATAAATTAAATGCTGAAACTTGGAGAGCCTTTGAACATTTATATGAGACAGGAAAGGTAAAAGCTATAGGAGTATGTAACTTTAAAGTTGAGCATTTAGAAGAATTAAAGAAAACTGCAAAAATAATGCCAATGGTAAATCAAGTAGAGATTCATCCTTTTAGTACTAAAAATAATATTATTAACTACTGCAAAGATAATAATATTAAAGTAGTTGCATGGAGCCCTATAAGTAGAGGAAGAGTACTATCTAATGACTTAATGATTGATTTATCACAAAAATATAAAAAATCAATAGTACAAATAGTACTAAGATGGCATATGCAAAAAGGAGTTATACCTATACCAAAGTCATCAAATGAAAACAGAATAAAAGAGAATATGGACATATTTGATTTTGAAATTTCTAGTGAAGATATGAAAGCAATAGATTCATTAGATGAAGGGGATGATATGTCAGTAACAACACCACCATTAAATACTATATATGAAGAAGTAAGATAAACTATAATGCTTTAAAATCTGTGTATTAAAGTAATATCAATATATTTAGAAAAGTAAAAATTGATAAAATACTTTAGATACAAGTATTTAGTTAATGTTATAAGTATAATAAAGGTCTTAATTGTTATAAATTATTCACTGAATTTACTATATATATTAGAATTTAATTAACTAACTTACATCTTTATTTGTGATGCTTAGAATTGTACCATAAATAAAGATTTAAAATAGAATAATATAGTATGATTTAATGTAAAATAGTGTATAAGTTAAAATTACAACTAAATATTAGCAAAAGATAAAATAGGATACATTGAATCAGAACTTTTTTATTCATATTGACATAAAATTATTAAACTTATATAATATAATTAAAACTTAATAAATCTTCAGGGCAGGGTGAAATTCCCTACCGGCGGTAAAGCCCGCGAGCCTATATGGCATGATTCGGTGAAATTCCGAGGCCGACAGTAAAGTCTGGATGGAAGAAGATAAAATAAATGCAAGATATAGTGAAATTATATGGCTATTCTTTATTAGTGTTACTTATGCTCTGAAATATTTTATATATTTCAGAGCTTTTTATATGATAATTTGTATTGTGAATATAAATAATTACTAATTTGTATAGTGAATATTATTTGAATTATTTTGTATGATACTTAGTTTGTTGTTTATTCTGAAAAGTATATAAAGTTTAAATAGCAAAATATGTATATTTAGCCCTGAGTATATTAATACTTAGGGCTTTCTTTGTATATGTCCGAATTTTATTAAGTGTATTAAAATTAGGAGGATAAAAGTTGGATAAGTATTATATGGATATTGCATTACATTTAGCAAGAAAGGGAGCTGGCAAAGTGAATCCTAACCCATTAGTTGGTGCAGTTATTGTAAATGATGGGAAAATAATAGGTAAAGGGTATCATGAAAGCTATGGTAAAGCTCATGCAGAAATAAATGCATTTAAAGATGCAGAAACAGAATTAATAGAAGGGTCTACCATGTATGTAACTTTAGAGCCATGTTCGCATTATGGGAAGACACCACCATGTGTAGACCAAATAATTGAAAATAGAATTAAAAGGGTTGTCATTGGCATGGTTGATCCCAATCCTTTGGTATCAGGAAAGGGTGTTAAAAAATTACAAGAAGCAGGAATTGATGTAACTGTAGGAATACTAGAAGATAAATGTAAAAAATTAAATGAAGTATTTATTAAATACATTACAAAAAAGAAACCTTTTGTTGTATTAAAAACTGCAATGTCATTAGACGGTAAAATATCTACTACTTCAGGAGAATCAAAATGGATTACAGACAAAGAAGCAAGAGAAAATGTTCATATATTGAGAAATGAATTAACAGCAATAATGATTGGGATAGATACAGTTATTATTGATAATCCAGAGCTTACTTGTAGAATTCCAAATGGAAGAAATCCAATTAGAATAGTTGTAGATAGCAACCTAAGAATCCCATATGACTCTAAAATATTACAAACTGCTAAGAAATTTAAAACAATAATAGCAACTACTGAAAAAGCTAGAAAAGAGAAAATTCATAAACTAAAAGACTTAGGGATAATAGTAATAGAAACTAAATCTAAAAATGAAAAGGTAGATTTAAAAGACTTAATGCATAAATTAGGAAATCAAAATATAGACAGCATTCTTTTAGAAGGTGGATCAACATTAAATTACTCAGCCTTAGAAAGTGGAATTGTTGATAAAATTTTAGTTTATATAGCTCCTAAAATAATAGGTGGAATGAAATCTAAAACTCCTGTAGGAGGGAGTGGTATTAGCCATCTTAAAGATGCTTTTAAGGTAAGAGAGCTATCCACATCAATTATTGGAAAAGATATTTTACTTCAAGGTTATATAGAAGGAGATGAGTCTTAAGTGTTTACTGGGATAATTGAAGAAATAGGTTTAATAGAAGGAATTAAAAAGGGTGAAAAATCATCAAAACTAGTAATTAAGGCAAATATAGTTCTAAATGATATACATATAGGAGACAGTATTTCCACAAATGGAGTTTGTCTTACTGTAACTAATATATATGAAAATAAATTTGAGGCTGATATTATGGCAGAGACATTAAGAAAAAGTAATCTAGGGAAACTTAATATTGGAAGCAAGGTAAATCTTGAGAGGGCCTTAAGCATTCAAAGTAGATTAGGTGGGCATATAGTAAGTGGACATATAGATGGCACAGGGAAAATTATATCTTTTGTAAAAGAAGATAATGCTATATGGGTTACTGTAGATGCTTCTACGGATATATTAAAATATGTAGTACATAAAGGTTCTATCACTATAGATGGAATAAGCTTAACAGTGGCTTATGTAGATGATAGTTGCTTTAAAGTTTCGATCATTCCTCATACAGCAAGTGAAACAACATTGATAAGTAAGAAGATAGGAGATACTGTAAATCTTGAATGTGATTTAATAGGGAAATATGTGGAAAAGCTTTTGGGATTAGAAGGAAATAAAAAAGATGATAGTAAATGTTCATTAAATGAAGAGTTTCTAAGAAGTAATGGTTTTTTGTAAGGGAGGAGAAAGAGAAATGTTTAAATTTAATAGTATTGAAGAAGCTTTAGAGGATATTAAAGCAGGTAAAATAATTATAGTTATTGATGATGAAGATAGAGAAAATGAAGGAGACTTATTAATGGCGGCAGAATACGCTAATGCTGAATCAATAAACTTTATGGCTACCCACGGTAGAGGTCTAATTTGCATGCCAATAGAAGAGAATAAAGCTAAAGAATTAAATCTACATCCTATGGTGAAGAATAATACAGATAATCATGGTACAGCTTTTACTGTTTCTATTGATCATATTGATACAACTACAGGAATATCAGCTTATGAAAGAGCGTTAACTATAAAAAAGGTCTTAGAATCTAATGATTCCAATGAATTTAGAAGACCAGGACATATATTTCCACTTATAGCTAAATCAGGAGGTGTTTTAAAGCGAGTTGGACATACTGAAGCTGCTGTAGATTTACCAAAACTTGCAGGATTAAAGCCAGCGGGAGTTATATGTGAAATTATGAGTAAAGATGGAACTATGGCTAGAACACCAGAATTGATTGAATTTGCAAAGGAACATCATCTTAAGATAATTACTATTGCTGATTTAGTAGCATATAGAAGAACAAAGGAAAAGCTGGTAGAAAGAGTTGTTGAAATTAATATGCCGACAAAATACGGTGATTTTAGAATGTATGGTTTTGTAAATAAGCTAAATGGAGAACATCATGTAGCTTTAGTTAAAGGTGATATTAGTGATGGAAAATCAGTATTAGCAAGGCTTCATTCTGAATGTTTAACAGGAGATGCATTAGGTTCTAAAAGATGTGACTGTGGAGAACAATATGAGGCAGCCATGAGAAAAATAAGTGAAGAAGGAAGAGGAATACTTCTATATATGAGACAAGAAGGAAGAGGAATAGGGCTTATTAATAAGCTAAAGGCATATGCTCTTCAAGATCAAGGATATGATACTGTAGAGGCAAATATTATGTTAGGTTTTCCTGCAGATATGAGGGATTATGGAATTGCTGCACAAATATTTAATGACTTAGGTGTTGAAAAATTAAAGCTTATGACAAATAATCCTAGGAAGCTTAATGGATTAAGTGGTTATGGAATTGAAGTTGTTGATAGAGTTCCAATTCAAATGAATCATAACGAGAAAAACGAATTTTATTTAAAAACAAAACAAGAAAAATTACAGCATATGCTTAATTATTAGAAATTAATTAATTTTAAAATAATATAAACAAAAACTGGAGGAAGTAAAAATGAAAATGATAGAAGGAAATTTAGTAGCACAAGGTCTTAAGATTGGTATTGTAGTAGGGAGATTTAACAATTTTATAGTTTCAAAGTTATTAGAAGGCGCATTAGATGGACTAAAGAGACATGGAGTAGATGAGAATAATATTGAAATAGCTTGGGTACCAGGTGCTTTTGAATTACCATTAATAGCAAAGAAGATGGCTCAAAATGATAAATATGATGCTGTAATATGTTTAGGTGCCGTTATTAAAGGATCAACACCTCACTTTGATTATGTATGTGCAGAAGCTTCAAAGGGAATAGCATCTGTTTCATTATCTACAGAGAAACCTGTAATATTTGGGGTACTAACTACAGATACAATTGAACAGGCTATAGAAAGAGCTGGAACAAAAGCTGGAAATAAAGGTTATGATGCTGCAGTAACTGCCATAGAAATGGCCAATTTACTAAAGCAGTTTTAATGTGATGATAAGTTTGATGAACAATATTAATCTATTACGAACTAAATGTATAGGAGCATATGCTCCTATTTTTATTGAAAAAATGAAAGATATTATTTACTAAATTTCCTAGTAGGGAAAAAGGAAAACTTAAAAAAATAAAATAAATAAACAACTAATAATATATACAAATCTACATAAATGAAATAAAATAGTATTATTATACTAAAGATAATAACAAAAGGAGAATATATGGAAAATTTATTCGATTTTTTAGAAAATAAAAGTAAAGAAGAAAAACAAGAAAATATAATATTAGAAACTCAAACTATAGATATATCTACTACACAAAAAACTAAGTATATTATAGATGAAGAACACTTAAAACATTTAGAAAAAGTTAAAATAAGTTTATATAATGAAGATGAAATAAAGGCATCGGGCCTAGAAAGAAAAGATTATATAAGATTAAATAGTTATGTTGGCTCTAGATTAAATACAGATTTAAGAGCTAAAAACAATCCTATAAAAGAAGTAGAAGTTAAAATAGAATTAGTTGAAGAAAACTATTTAGACTCACTTGAAGAAGTTGAAATGGATGAAAATATATTTAATGAAGATAATGGTATAAAAGAAAATAAAATGTTAATAGTTGATGGATCTTCACTTTTATCAACAAGTTTTTATGCAACAGCAAGAGACTTACTATTTGCAAAAACAGAAGAACAAAAAGAGTTTGCATATACAAAATTAATGAAATCTCCAGATGGAGAATATACAAATGGAATATATATGTTCTTTAAAACATTACTACCATTAATTGAAAGTCAAAAGATAACACATTTAGCAGTTGTACTTGATAGAAGCAGAAACACATTTAGACGAGAAATTGATCCAGAATACAAAGCAAATAGAAGTGAAACACCATATCCACTTAAAAGTCAATTTAAGTTATTAACTGAAATACTACAAGAAATGAATATACCAGTATTTTCTCATACTGAATATGAAGCAGATGACTTTGCTGGAAGTTTAGTTAAGAAATTTGAAAAAGATATACCTATATATTTACACACTAAAGATGAAGACTATATTCAATTAGTATCAGATAATACTAAATTATGGATGGTAACAAGTAAAGCAGATGATATGTATAAAGAAATTGGTATAGATAAAAAGGATATCAATGTTCCAAGTGGAATATTTGAATATACACCAGAGTATGTTAAACACTTTAAAGGAATAGAGCCAATTCAAATTATAGATGCAAAAGCTATAGAAGGAGATAAGTCAGATAATATAAAAGGTGTTAAAAATGTTGGTCCAACTTCATCTAGACCTCTTATAGCACATTATGGTTCTATAGAGGAAATATATAAAAATATAGAAAACTTAAGCAAAGATGAAGAAAAAGAACTTTTAACATTCTTTAAAGAAAATTTAGGTATAAAAAGATCTCCTTTAAAAAACTTATTACAATATAAAGAAGATGCAATTATTAGTAAAAAGTTAGCAACTATAAAAACTGATATAGAAGAAATACAAAATATGGATTTAGATAGTTTAGCCTTAAATATAGACAATGAAAAGATGCATGAAATATTTATGAATCTAGGAATGGTAAGTTTAGTTAAATAAATTTGTCATAAATTATTTGGAGGAAATAAATGATTTATAAATTTGATGCAATAATACAACAAGTTGAAAATAAAGATGCAACCTTTATAGAAATACCTTTTGATGTAGAAAAGGAATTTGGTGCAAAAAGAGTAAAAATAAAGGCTAAATTTGATAATGTAGATTATAGAGGTTCTATAGTAAGAATGGGTATGCCATGCTTTATGATAGGGCTTACAAAGGAAATAAGAAAGAAAATAGGTAAAGGTATAGGAGATACTGTATCTGTAGAGATAGAAAAAGATGAAGAAGAGCGTATTGTTGAAATACCTATAGAATTTGAAAGTATGATTAACAAAAACAATAATGCTAAAGAGTTTTATGACAGTCTATCATACTCTCAAAAGAAAAAGTATATAACTTGGATAACATCAGCTAAAAAGGAAGAAACTAAAATAAAGAGAATGAATGAGGCTTTGCTAAAACTAGAAGGTAAAGTGAAATTATAATATACAAAATATAAATGCCTTTATATCAGTACATTTTAATCTGGTATAAAGGCATTGTTTATATTGAATTACTACTTTAGAGTATCTACTATGAATATTTAATACCTTTCAGTTAAATTTATACTTGATAGCAAATCTAGAACTAGTTTACATTTTATAAAGTTTTATATAAAGATTATTAATTATAATATGCATATTATACACATTAGTATCAGTTATATTAAGTGTAGTTATATATTGTAAATATTTTGAAATTATGTCGAATATTAAAATAATTAAATAATATTTTACAAAAAATTTAAAAATATATTGACAGTTTTGCAAAAAAATGTAATAATAAGAAAAATAAGAAAAACTTTAATTTGGTCCAGAGAGACTAAAAAGATATTTGAATAGTTTAAAGTATAAATGAACGACTATCCTTTTATCTCTTTAGGTAAAAGGATTTTTTATTGCAAATATCTTTTAACTTTGGAATACATCATATGTGGAGGTTAAGAAGATGACATTTAAAAAATTAGCAACATTAGCAATGGCAACAGTAGTATCAGCATCATTATTAGTAGGATGCTCAGGAAGTAAAGAAAGTGCAAAAGATGATAAAATAACTGTAGCAATGATAACTGACGTAGCAGGAGTAAACGACCAAAGTTTCAACCAAAGTGCATGGGAAGGACTTCAAAGAGCTGAAAAAGAATTAGGTGTAGAAGTTAAATACTTAGAATCAAAGCAAGATTCAGACTATGCAACAAACATAGAAACATTAGTTGATGAAGATGTAGATTTAATACTTGGAGTAGGTATGAAATTAGCTGATGCAATAAAAGAAGGTGCTGAATTATATCCAGACCAAAACTTCGTACTAGTAGATGAAGAAATTGATGCTAGCAACGTAAAGAATATATTATTTAAAGCTGAAGAATCAGCATATTTAGCAGGTTTAATAGCAGGTAAAACTACTAAAACAAATAATGTAGGATTTATAGGTGGTATGGAATTACCAGTTATAGATACTTTTAAATATGGATATATGGCAGGAGTAAAAGCAGCTAACCCAGATGCTAAAGTTCAATCTCAATATGCAAACTCATTTACAGATCAAGCAAAAGGTAAAGCTATAGCTAACCAAATGTACTCAAACGGCGCAGACATAGTATTCACTTGCGGTGGAGACGTTGGAACAGGTGCTATAGAAGCAGCTAAGGAAAATGGTAAATATGCAATAGGTGTTGATAGAGACCAAAGTGATTTAGCACCAAAAAATGTATTAACTTCAGCTATAAAAAGAGTTGATGCAGGTGTATTTGAAACAGTTAAATCATATATAAATGGAACATTCGAAGGTGGAACAACTACAACTTATGGATTAGAAGAAAATGCAGTAGGGGTACCTGACACTACTAAAAACTTAGTTTCTCAAGAAATATTAGATTTAGTTGAAGAAACAATTACAAAGTTAAAAAATAAAGAAATAACAGTTCCTAAGAACAAAGAAGAATATAACGCTATGGTTAAATAGTTAATATAAAATAAAAAGGCTAGAAATAAGATTTTGTATAAAACTTATCTCTAGCCTTTTTTACGCTTAAGGATATTATAATACTTAAAAAAATATGGATAACTTCTGAATGTAAGTAATATCAATCAACTGGTTTTGAGCGTAAAAAAGATTTTGAAATGCTTCGCCCACGCAGTGGCTCAAGCAACGGACGAAGTCGTTGGCGACATGAAATGTTTCGCCGACACGTCGCTCGAGCGAAGCGAATTTTTTATATATTTTAGTTGACATTGATAAAAAAATAATATATTATTTAATTAACGATAGTGATAATTATTATCAATTAATTGATAAATATATTAAATAATATGGAGGAAAAGGAATGAAAATAGTATATTGGTCAGGGTCAGGTAACACTGAAAAAATGGCAAATTTAATAGCACAAGGGATAAAAGAAAATGGAGTAGAAGCTCAAGTAATAGACGTATCTCATGCTAATTCAGATATATTTAATGATGAAGACATAATAATATTAGGGTGCCCAGCTATGGGAGCAGAAATGCTAGAAGAATGTGAATTTGAACCATTTATAGAAAGTATATCAAGTAAGGTATCAGGGAAAAAAGCAGTACTGTTTGGCTCTTATGATTGGGGCGATGGTGAATGGATGAGAGACTGGATGAGCAGAATGGAAGAGTATGGTTGTGATGTAATATTTGATGGTCTTATAATACGTGAAGCATTAGAAGATGATTGCACAGAGTGTTTAGAGTTAGGTAAAAAAATTGCAGGAATGTTAGTTAAGTCATCTAACTAATATTAATAAAACACTTATATTTAAAAGGAAATCTTTTATCTATAAGTGTTTTTATTTATTTAAATTTATTAATCTTATTTAAAATATCATATAATTTAACTTTAAAACCTAATAAAATAAGTTTTATAATTTTATATCTATCTAAATATTAAAATTATGAGTATAATAGAGATTAACGCTAAAAATGAAAGGACATTAAAAATGTACTCAAATTTAATAGAAGAAATAATAAGATCTCATACAGATAAAAATAAATTTAATACAGGATTTTCTTTCTTTAAAAGAAATTTAGTTATAAATGATTATTCAAAAATAGATGGTGATAATATAACTTTTTATGCAACTGTAATAGATGAAAATCATAGAAACAACTACACAGCAATAATAAGTATAAATACAAAAACAAGAGTAATATCAAATATGAGCTGTGATTGTCACAGTTTACTATCAAATACTAAACCTCAAATATGTAGCCATATAGTAGCTACGGTATTAAATGGATTAGAGAATTTAAATAAAGAAACTAATGATGAATATATAGATGAAAATATAACTATAAACCCTAATATAACTCTGGATATATCTCAATCAAGAAATGGATATATGAATATGAAGCTAGATATAGATGGAGTAGATTCAAATGAATATAGAGATATATTTAGCTCATACAAAAACAATAATAGATTGTATAGAATGAAAAATGGATCCTACTTAGACTTAAAAGATAACGACTTAGAACAAGCATTTAAATTAATCGATATATTAAATATATACAATGACTTTGATAATATGAAAATACCAAACAACAAAGCTATATACTTAGAAAAACTTATAGAAGATGAGAATTTAAGCTTTGTAAATGGTAGTAAATATGTATCTAATGTAGTTAAGAAGTTTAAAAAAGTTAAAAGTGAAAGTTATGAAGTTTCAAAAGATTTAAATGCAACTCTTAGAGACTATCAAGTAAGTGGATTTGAGTTTTTTAAAACTTTATCAGATTATGAGTTTGGAGGAATACTAGCTGATGAAATGGGTCTAGGTAAAACTATACAAGCAATAGCTTTTTTACTATCTAATAAAGATAAAAAAAGTATAGTAATAACACCAACAGCCCTTATATATAATTGGAAAAATGAATTAGAAAAATTTGCTCCAACATTAAAAGTTGGTCTTTTACATGCATCAAAAAGTGAAAGAGAAAAGATATTAGATAATATAGATAACTATGATGTTTTACTAACTACTTATACAACTTATAAAAATGATATGGATAAATATAAAAATATAAACTTTGATTATTGTATTATAGATGAAGCTCAAAATATTAAAAATCCAGATGCAATCATTACAAAAGCTATAAAAAAGATAAATGCTAAAGTTAGATTTGCATTAACGGGAACACCTATAGAAAATAACTTAATGGAACTTTGGTCAATATTTGACTTTATAATGCCAGGATACTTATATAATAAATCAAAGTTTAAAAGTATATTTGTAAATAACGATAAAAATATTATAGAGCTTAAAAATCTTATAAAACCATTTATATTAAGAAGAACTAAAAAAGAAGTTATAACAGAATTACCAAATAAAATAGAGCAAAAAATTATAATAGACTTAGAAAAAGAACATAAAAGAGCATATAAAGGATATGTAAACCTTATAACTAGAAAAATAAAAGAAAACAATCAAGACAATATAACGGTATTTTCATACTTAACAAAATTAAGACAACTATGTTTATCACCAGAACTTATGGTTAAAAACTACCAAGGTAGAAACTCTAAGCTAGATGTTTTAATTAACATTATAAAAGATTCAAGTGATAAAAAAATACTAGTATTCTCTCAATTTACAAAAGTACTAGAAGTTATAGGTAAAAGATTAAATGAAGAAAATATATCATATAGTTATTTAGACGGTAAAACTAGTGCAAAAGATAGAGTAAAGCTAGTAGAGGAGTTTAATACAAATAATAATAAAGTATTCTTAATATCTTTAAAAGCTGGAGGAACAGGTTTAAACTTAACAAGTGCAAATATAGTAGTTCATTTTGACCCATGGTGGAATCCAGCTGTTGAAGATCAAGCAAGTGATAGAGCTCATAGAATAGGTCAAAAGAATGTAGTTAATGTAATAAAGCTTATAGCAAAAGATACAGCAGAAGAAAGAGTAATAAACTTACAAGAAACTAAAAAAGAGCTTATAGAAGATGTTATTAATGGAAACTTAGATAATAGCTCTACGCTAAAGAATTTATCTAAAGATGATATAATAGATTTATTTATGAGCTAGAATATAATACTTATATATTAATCTAATTTGTTGTGCTAGTTATTTTACTAAATATATTGAAGATTATTAAGATGATTTAAGAATACAAGATTTTACATTAAAAAGGATTATAACTTATCAAAGCTATAATCCTTTTTTATTATTCTAAATTTAATTTTTTATTTAAAATATAACTTGTTGCAAAGAATAATACCAGTATTATAATTATATTAATTATTATTGCTACATTAAGACCTTTAGAAACAATAGATGATATGCTATCAATTGAATAATTAACATTATCAATAGCTTCAATATTTACAAAAGCATTATCAACTATATTTTGAACATAAGATATAAGTAAGTTAATAACTAAAAATCCTATAAATGAAGATATATTTCTAAATCTATTAAATATTGGCAACTGACCAATTGAAAGAGATAAGTATACATTAAATATAAAAATAGTATAACTAATAATAATTAATAATACTATCTTAAAAAATTCAGATAATATAGTAGTACCAAGTATATTTGATATATTTGAAAACAATAAATTAAATTCATTTATAAAGTAACTATAATTAAAATCCCCATAAGTTGCTATCGTAAATATTATAGTAAATGATAATAATGCTACAATAAAACTTAAAAATGTCCATATTAATGAAGTTAAATATTTTGATAAAACAAGATACTTAGAACTTACAGGAAGGGTAAACATTAAGTAACCTTCATCTTTAAGTAAGTTTTTATTAAATCTTTGTATAGTAACAACTATAGTAATAACAAATAATGAAATAAATAAACACATAAGTATAATAGTTGCTAAGCCTTGAATATTGAATATTTCTAAGTTTAATGATAATCCATTTACTATAGAGACAACAAGTATTGCTATATAAAGAGGTACAAATACTCTTGAAGTAGCTTTTAATTCATATTTTAATAACTTACCTAACATTTAAATTCCTCCCTAAATAAAGCATCTATAGATTTTCCTTTTTCTTCTCTGATTTCATCTACATTACCTTGTAAAATAATATTACCATTAGATATAAAAATTACATCATCACATATATTTTCTATTTCACTTATTAAGTGAGTAGCTATTAATAATGTACTATCTTCACAGTAATTTGTAATAATAGTTTTAAGTATATAAGTCCTAGCAGCAGGGTCAACACCACCAATAGGCTCATCTAGTATATAAAGCTTTGCATGTCTTGACATAACAAGTATTAATTGAACTTTTTCCTTAGTTCCTTTAGACATAGTCTTAAGCTTTTCATTAATATCTATATTAAGACTTTTTACCATATCCATAGCTTTATCTATATCAAAATCATCATAAAAATCATTGAAAAAGTTTAAAATATCAGAAACCTTCATCCAATCATTAAGATAAGTTCGCTCTGGTAAATATGATACTATACGCTTAGTTTCTATAGAAGGCTTTATACCATCTATCAACACATCACCACTATTAGGTTGAAGCAACCCATTTATAAGCTTTATTAAAGTACTTTTACCACTTCCATTAGGACCTAAAAGTCCTACAATCTTTCCTTTAGGAATATTTAAATTCATATTACTTATAACTTCTTTTTTTGAGTAACTTTTATATACATTTTTAATTTCAACGATATTGTCCATTAACTCATCTCCTTTAAATTATTTATAACTAATTCTATTAGTTCTTCTTTTTTGTAACCAAGTTTAGTAAGTATATTGTATAGAGATAATATTTCAACCTTAGCTACTTCTTCACGCAGTTGATTTATATTATCTTCATTATCAGTTACAAACCTTCCACTTGTTCTTTGGCTGTATAAAAGATTTTCTCTTTCAAGTTCAGATAATGCCCGTTGCATAGTATTAGGATTTACACCAAATTCTTGAGCCATATCTCTTACAGAACTTAACTTAGAACCTGGTTTTAGCTCTTTAGATATTATCTTAAGTTTGATTATATCTACTAGTTGAAGATATATAGGTTTATTATTATCAAATTCAAAAGACATATATCCCTCCTTATTGTTGTATTAAGTACTTAATACAATAATAAACATCTATAGATTATTTGTCAATGTATTTAATTATTTATATATAGGAGATACTAATAAAAAGAGAATTTTTATAGAGTAATAAAATAGAAAGCTTAAAATAAAAATATGTAAAGAAGTGAAATTATAAAATTTAAATATTAGGATATGTTTTAAACTAGTGTTGAAAATGATACAATATATTTAACTTCGCAATTGTTATATAATGTGAATCAAATATTATGGTTATTTGGTGTGTTCACGAAAATATCTGATTTAGTAGATACTTTTTAAATTTTAAGTTTAGGTTTATATAAATTTGCATTATAATTTTAATATGTCAGATTAAAGGTGGTGATTTTTAATGGATATTCTTATAGGTATATTTGTAGCTATTGCAGATTTTGTACTAACTTTATTTGCAGGTGATGATGTCCAAAAAGTTTCAAAGTTTTTAAAGAAAAAAGGCTTAATCTGATATAAGTAATGTTAACTATTTAAAGTAATGGAGCAATAGACCAAAAGATATTGCTCTATTATGATGTTCAATAATACATGAACAATATTAATATAATGCGAACTAAATCAAGAGTTTTATGAATAAGTAAATACAGCTCTTGATTTTTTTATTATTCAAAAATTATATAATTTCAACATTATATTAAAACATAGCCAAATATTATTATAAAATTGAATTGATAGTCTATATTAGATAATAAACATATAAGTAATATAAAAAAAGTACTATAAATATAAAATAGCTAAATAAATTTAGCTTAACTATACAAATATACTTTTTTGAATATACCTTAAAGAATCAGAAATATTATCAAATATTTTCTTTGTAACCATTAATCTTTCAATATATTCAGGATAAACTGCAGTATCAAATACTTTATCTATTTTAACTTCTATATGGTTATCTATACAGGATATATATATACATTTAGTATATTTATAAAAAGATTTAAATATAAGAATTTTATTATTTGTTACTCTAAGTAAAGTATAACCACATAAGTTCAAATTATTTTTTAAGTAGTTTAAGTTGTTTTTCATATAATATCTCCTTAATTAAACAAAGCTACATGCCTTTTAATATAGTGGGAAAAATAATTCATGATGATAATGTGAAATGATATCATAATTATTTCCATTAAGTTAAAAAGTATACTTAAAAATCTGATTAATAATTAAATAATGGGTATTAATATACATAAGGAGGTGAAAACATGAAAATATATACAAAAACAGGTGATAAAGGTCAAACATCATTATACGATGGGACACGAGTTGACAAAGATAGTATAAGAGTTGAATCATATGGAACAATAGATGAGTTAAATTCATACATAGGTTTATGTATGCACTATATAAATGAAGATGAGAAAAAAGTATTATTTAATATCCAAAGAGATTTATTTTATATCGGATCAGAGTTAGCAACTAAAAATACAGAGAAACTAAACAAAGTAGTAACTGATAATGATATTAAAAATTTAGAAAATATAATAGATAAGTATATGGGTGAGGCTAAAGGAATAGATTCATTTATAATACCAGGTACATCCTTAGCATCAGCCCACTTACATATAGCAAGAACAATATGTAGAAGAGCTGAAAGAATTATAATATCTCTTAGTAAAATAGAAGAAGTAAACCCAATGCTTATAAAATATATAAATAGATTATCTGATGCTTTATATGCTATAGCAAGATATAGTGAAGATAAATTAATACCTATGGAATTTTAATAATTAAAATATAAAGGAACCAAATAAATAAAAGTAACATACTATATAACGTGTTTAAATGTGTAAACAGGGGGATATAATATGGATTGCTTTGAAATAAAAAATAATAGTTCCTTAGTAAGAGTTTTTCATGCTGCACCTCAAGCACCAAATGTTGATGTGTATGTTAATGATCAAATGGTTTTTAGTAATTTAGCATTTGGCGATTTTACTAGATACGTATATTTAGATGAAGGTGAATATAATGTATCTGTGTATTTAGCTGGACAAAAGGATAGACCAGTTATAAATCAAATGGTTGATGTGCCATCACAACAAATATTTACTATAGCAGCTACTGGAAATTTAGATAACTTAGGTTTATTAGTTATACCTGATAAAGTATCAAAATCACCTTCTCAAAACTATAGCTCAGTAAGAGTAATACATTTATCACCAAATGCACCAGGAGTGGACATATTAGTTGATGGTGATACATTATTTGAAGACATATCTTTTGGAGAAGGAACAGATTATGTAGATTTAAATCCTGGAACATATAATGTAAATGTTGTATTAAATACTGATAAAAGTGTTGTATTACCACTTAAAGTAACATTAAATCCAGATAAGATATACACTATATATATAATAGGTAACCCACCTACTTTACAAGCGGTTCAAGTCGTAGATGGAAATACTTATGCTTGTAGATAAAATTTAAGATTAATATTTTAAGTAACTAATAAAGAAAAATATAATAATTATATAAGTACTTAAAATAATGAGCCTATATGGCTTATTATTTTTTTGAAATTTGTCCAAAATAATGTATGTATATATATTAAAATATGATAAAATTATAGTTAATAAAATAACAAATGATATTTTAAATATTAAAATTACAAAAGGGACAAAAATTACAAATAAGGAGTTAAAGAGATGGCTGATAAAAAAACTACACTTATACAGAGTTCTAGAGGATCTGTATTTTCTGTTTTTGGGGAAGAGGAACTAAATCAAATAACAGAAGAAGGTAAAAGAAAGGTTGCAGTGTCTGGTAAAATAAATGAATCAGGAATAATAGAAGTGCCTGAAAATGCAACGCTTAATGATATAATTGATATTTGTGGGGGAATATTAGACAAAAAGAAATTTAAAGCAGCGCAACTTGGAATTCCATTTGGAGGATTTTTAACTGAAGATAGTTTAGACAAAGTTTTAGATTTTGATTTATTTGATAAAAACAGCAGTAGAAATATTATAATACTATCTGAAGACGATTGTATAGTTCAATATGCAACTTTCTATGTAGATTATTTAATAGGTAGAATTGAAGATAGCAACAAAAGCGAAATATATAAAAAGTACTCAGAAGTTAAAGAAGAAGTATATAGAATATGGAGAGTATTAGATCGTATAAGTAAGGGAAGATCTAATATGCGTGATGTATACCTATTAAGAAGATTATCAGGGGAAATAAAAGACAAACTAAATCAAGAACATAATATAATACAAGAAATTATTGGAAACTTCTATGAGGAAATAGAAGAACATATAGACGAAAACATATGTAAAACTTCACAATGTAACCACCTTACAAAACTTACAATTACAGATAGATGTATAGGATGTGGTGCTTGTAAGAGAGCCTGTCCTGTAGATTGTATAGATGGAGAACGTAAAGAACAACATTACATAGATTATACTAGATGTACACACTGTGGTGCTTGTGTATCAGCATGTCCAGTAAATGCTATAACTACAGGAGATAATACATTTAAATTCTTAAGAGATTTAGCAACACCAAATAAATTAGTTATAACTCAAATGGCTCCAGCTGTAAGGGTTGCTATAGGTGAAGCATTTGGATTTGAACCAGGTACAAATGTTGAGAAAAAAATAGCTGCAGGACTTAGAAAATTAGGTGTAGATTATGTATTTGATACTACATGGGCGGCAGATTTAACTATAATGGAAGAAGCAACAGAATTCCAATATAGATTAGAAAAACATATAGCAGGAGATAAAGATGTTAAGCTTCCAATACTTACTTCATGTTGTCCTGCATGGGTTAAATTTATAGAACAAAACTACGCTGATATGCTAGATGTTCCATCATCAGTAAAATCACCTATGCAAATATTTGCAACTGTTGCAAAAGACTTATGGGCAAAAGATAAGGGTATACCAAGAGATAGACTTATATCTGTTGCCATAATGCCTTGTATTGCTAAGAAATATGAAGCATCTAGACCAGAGTTCTCAAGAGGTATGAACTACGATGTAGACTATGTTATAACAACTAGAGAACTTATAAAAATATTTGAAGATTCAGGAATAAACTTAAATGAAATAGAAGATGAAGAAATAGATTCAATAATGGGAGAATATACTGGTGGAGGTATAATCTTTGGTAGAACAGGTGGAGTTATAGAAGCTGCAACTAGAATGGCTGTTGAAAAAATGACAGGACAAAAACTAGAAAAAGTAGAATTCCATGAACTTAGAGGATTTGATGGATTTAGAAGTTGTGATGTAGAAGTTAATGGCCTTAAACTTAGAATAGGTGTTGCTCATGGTCTTAGAGAAGCTGCAAAAATGTTAGATAAAATAAGAGCTGGAGAAGAATTCTACCACGCTATAGAAATAATGGCATGTACTGGTGGATGCGTAGGTGGAGGTGGACAACCTAAAGCTAAAAAGAGGGTTGAAACACTAAAACAAAGAGCAGAGGGATTAAATAATATAGATAGTTCATTAGCACTTAGAGTATCAAATGAAAACCCTTATGTTCAAGCTATATATGATAAATACCTAGATTATCCAATGAGCCATAAAGCTCATGAACTACTTCATACAAAGTATTTCGTAAGAGTAAAAAATCCTAAAAAATAAATTTAAATATAATAAAACCTTAAGACATAATTCTTAAGGTTTTATTTTTATATAGATAAGATAAAATATATTAAATAGCAAAGGAATTATTTAAATTGATTGATAGGCTCTTTTTATTTAAATTAGTATTATTATTTGTTAAAATTAAAATAGAAAAAGACATTAAGAGTCGATAGGAATGAATACGAAAGATATATTACTTATATGGCTACTTTCTGCGCTTTTAAAGTAATCTAAATACATATACATTTAAGAATATATATTAAGATATATTATAGAATATAAGAATCAATTATATAGATATTTATAAATATAATAAGAGGTGAAATTATGAAAGGTAGAATTGATTTAACACAAGGAAAAATAACAGAAAAATTAGTAAAGCTATCACTTCCTATTATGGCAACTTCATTTATACAAATGGCGTATAATATGATTGATATGATATGGGTTGGAAAAGCTGGAAGTAGTGCAGTAGCAGCAGTAGGGACTGCAGGATTTTTCACTTGGCTTGCTATGGCGTTTATTACAATTTCAAAAGTAGGTGCAGAAGTAAAAGTAGCTCAGAGTATGGGTCAACATGATGTAGATGAGACAAAATTATATATAAAATCAGCAATAGAAATAAACATAATTCTTTCTATTTTATATACTATATTCCTTATAATGTTTAAAGACCAATTGATTGGATTTTTTAGATTAGGTGATGAAAATGTAATATCTATGTCAAAAGAGTATTTAGTAATAGTAGCTTTTGGGATGATATTTTATTTTATAAATCCAGTATTTACTGCTATATTCAATGGTATGGGAAATAGTAAAACTCCATTTTTAATAAATACTATAGGGTTATTAACCAATATAGTGCTAGATCCAATTTTAATACTTGGATTAGGTAAAATACCAAGTATGGGTGTAGCAGGTGCTGCAATTGCAACAGTGGTTGCACAGATAGTTGTAACAAGTTGTTTTATGTTAAAGATATTAAAAAGTAAAGAAATATATTTTAAGATTATCCCATTTAAAGATATAAAATTAAATTATTATAAAATATTGTATAATTTAGGTATACCAGTAGCATTACAAAGTGGATTATTTACACTATTTTCTATGACACTAGGCGTAGTAGTTGCATCATTTGGACCAGTAGCCGTAGCAGTTCAAAAGGTAGGGTCTCAAATAGAATCTATATCATGGATGAGTGCAGAGGGTATAGCAGCAGCACTATCTAGCTTTGTTGGTCAAAATTATGGTTCAAAAGATTATGATAGAATTCAACGTGGATGTAAAATAACCCTTTTAATAGCTATAATTATGGGAACTATAAATACAATTCTTTTAGTATTTTTAGGAAAATACATATTTAGCATATTTATAAATGAAAGCGAAGCAATATTAAAAGGAGCAGATTACCTTAAAATATTAGGATACTCTCAGTTATTTATGTGTATAGAAATAGTAATAGCAGGAGCATTTAGAGGGCTTGGAAAAACTTTAATCCCATCATTAGTTAGTATAATTTTAACTGGAAGTAGAATTCCTCTTGCATATTTAATATCAAATCCTAGCATATTAGGTCTTAATGGAGTATGGTGGAGTATAAGTATATCTAGTATATTAAAAGGTATATTACTTCTTAGTATATTTATAATACTTATAAGAACACAAAAATTATATGGATTTCCAAAATTAAAACCAAATTTTGTAGAAGATGAAAATAATATATAAAATAATTTTTAAAATAGGTGGATATAACTCTACCTATTTTTTATTAAAAATGATATTATAAAAAAAGAAATTAAACATTAGGAGAAGATGCAAATGGAAATGAGTATATTAATAACTAATGAAGCTAAAAGAGAACTAGATAAATTATTAGAAAATAGCGATAAACAATGTATAAGAATACTTACAAGAGGTATAACTATGACATCAGAGGCAAAAATAGACCTTGAACTTGATGAACCTAATGCTAATGATAACTTATACGATGTAGATGGTTATAAAATAATAATAAATAAAATTTTAGATTCACAAATGAATTATATAACTATATCTTACGGTGGTCTTTTAAGTAGAAATCAATTCTGTGTAGAAGCAGATTTTTGTTTTTATTACTAAAATAATTGGCTAATTTAAGTTATAAAAAGGTAGTATTATTAAAATAGATAGATAATACTACCTTTTATAATATACTAATACTTATAAAAATATTAAACTATACAAAATTAATACTATAAACTATCTTACCAACCTAAAAGTATTGAAGGATTAAAAAACTAATGATATAATAAAAAGGTTTTATATGCACTATAATTGGGTAATATAACTTATTATAAAAGTATAGGTAGATAAAGGAGACAAAATGAAAAAGATAGAATTATTAGCACCAGCAGGTGATTTAGAAAGATTAAAGATAGCCTTTACTTATGGAGCAGATGCTGTATATATAGGTGGAGAAATATTTGGTATGAGATCTGCTGCGAAAAACTTTACTATAGAAGAAATGAAAGAAGGAGTAGAGTTTGCACATAACTTAGGAAAACAAGTTTTTGTTACTATAAATATAATACCTAGAAGTGAAGAACTTGAACAACTTCCTCCATACCTTTTACAACTTCAAGAAATAGGTGTAGATGCTGTTATAGTAAGTGATGCTGGAGTATTTTCAATAGTTAAAAAGACAATACCTAATATGGAAGTACACATAAGTACACAAGCTAGTACAAGTAACTCTGTAGCAGCTAAGTTTTGGTATGAACAAGGTGCTCAAAGAGTAGTAACAGCAAGAGAGCTATCATTTGATGAAATAAGAGCTATAAGAGATAATGTACCAGAGGATATGGATATAGAAGCCTTCGTACACGGAGCTATGTGTATGTCTTATTCTGGAAAGTGTGTAATAAGTAACTATACTACAGGAAGAGATGCAAACAGAGGAGCATGTGCTCAACCATGTAGATGGAAGTATAACTTAGTTAAAGAAAATGAAAATGGTGAATATGAAGAAGTTATAAATGGTATAGATTCATCGTTTTTCTTTAACTCAAAAGACTTATGTATGATAGAGTATATTCCTCAATTAATAGAATGTGGAATAACAAGTTTTAAAATAGAAGGACGTATGAAAACAGCTTACTATGTTGCTACTACTGTTAGAGCTTATAGAATGGCTATAGATGCATATTATGAAGACCCAGAAAATTGGAAGTTTAATCCTGTGTGGTTAGAAGAGTTAAAAAAGGGTAGCCATAGAGATTATAGTACAGGATTCTATTTTGATAGACCAAGTGATAAAGCTCATAACTATGAAAGTGCATCATATATTAGAAACTATGACTTTGTTGGTATAGTTAGAGATTATGATGCAGAAAATGATTTATATATAGTAGAGCAAAGAAATAAAATGAATGTATTAGATAAGGTTGAAGTTATAGGACCATACAAAGAAACTATGTTTGCTACTATAGAGGAAATGTACAATGAAGATGGAGAACCTATAGAATCAGCTCCACATGCAAGACAAATAGTTAAACTTAAATTAGATATAAAAGTAGATAAAAACTATATGTTAAGAAAACCTATAGTAACTATAAATACAATATAACTATAAAAATAAAAAGATGGTAATTCATGACCATCTTTTTATGTATAAATAACATTTTTAAATGATTCGCCGACACGTCGCTCAAGCGAAGCGAATTTTATATAACAAATCCACCATTAGGGCTTATAACTTGTCCTGTTATAAAATCTGATTTATCACTAGCTAAAAATAGTGCACAATTTGCTATATCATCAACTGTTCCAATTCTCATTAAAGGTGTTTCTTCTCTTAAATCTTCTATAATTTCCTCATCTATATCATTTAACATATCTGTTTGTATAACTCCAGGGGCTATACAATTAACTTGAATATTAGATGGTCCAAGCTCTTTGGCTAATGCTTTAGTCATCCCTATTATTGCAGCTTTTGAAGTAGAGTAGTGTACTTCATAAGAGCCTCCAACCATTCCCCATATAGATGATATATTTATTATTTTACCACTGCACTCAGGCAACATATATTGAAGTGCCTTTTGAGTTGTGTAAAAAATACCGTTTAAATTAGTACCCATCATTTCATTCCAATCATCATCTGTTATATCTGTAAAAAGTTTATTTTGACTAATTCCAGCATTATTTATTAATACATCTATTTTACCAAACTTTCCTATACAATGATTTATAAGTGAATTAGCTTCAAATCTATTAGATATATCTGCTTTAAATATATCTACAGAATATCCAGCTTCTTTTAAATCATTAAAAAGCTCTTCAGCCAACTCTTTTGATTTATTATAATTTATAACTACATTATAATTGTTTTTTGCAAATAATATAGCACAAGCACGTCCAATACCTCTAGATGACCCTGTTATAACTACTGTTTTTTTTGACATAATTGTATTCCTTTCAAAACTTTTAATTAAAATAGTCTTTATTTATATATTATTATACTAAATATTTTAAATTAATAAATACTATTAACTTATAAACAATACATTCTAAATATTAAAAAACCTGATAGTAAAAACTATCAGGTTACAAACTATCTTATAATAGTGTAAGCCATATAAGCTATATATAAAGCTACTAATATTATTCCTTGGCTTTTAACAAGCGAATTTCTCTTTTTCATAAACATATATAGTAGTAATGTTATTAAAACCATAAATATTATATCTATGAAAGCTAACATACTCATTGATATTGGATTTATTACAGCCGCTAATCCTAAAACTAAAAGTATATTAAATAAGTTTGACCCTATAACATTACCTATAGCTATCTCCGTTTCACCTTTTTTTATAGCTACAATAGATGTTACGAATTCTGGTAGAGAAGTTCCAACAGCAACTATTGTAAGTCCTACTAAATTAGCACTCATACCAAGAGATGTAGCAATAGATGTTGCAGAATTTACAACCATATCTCCACCAAGTACAATACCTGCAATACCTACAAGAGATACTAATATAGTTTTAGGAAGAGATATTTCGCTACTAGTTTGTGTTTCTATAGCTATAGCTGTTTCACCAGTTTCTAAAGAATCATCTTCTGTAGCTTTTTTAGCAGATTTTATAGTATTGACTAAGAAATAAGTAAATAATCCTAAAAGCGCTAACCCTTCAATTCTTCCTAATTTTAAATTAATTCCAAATACTAATAAAAGTATACTAACTAATATTAAAAATGGAGTATCTTTCTTTATAGTTTCTTCTTGAACTGGAAGTTTAGCTATAATAGATGAAACTCCTAGAACAACAAGAACATTGAAAAAGTTTGATCCAACAACATTAGCAACACTCATATCATTTTGTCCTGCTAAAGATGATGTAACACTAACAGCAGCTTCTGGTGCACTTGTACCCATAGCTACTATAGTTAACCCGATAATCATAGAAGGTACATTAAACTTTTTTGCAATTGATGAAGCACCTTCAACAAATACATCTGCACCTTTTATAAGTAATGCAAATCCTATTATTAAAATTAAAAATGACAAAAATATTCCTCCCTAAATACATATTAAATTTTAAACTATAGCATAGTATATCATATATACATAGTTTTGAAAATTAGATATACTTTATTTTATTAATTCAGATACTTCACTCTTAGATAATACTCTCCATTTCCCATAAGGTATACCTTTTAATGTTAAATTCATGATTCTAACTCTTTGAAGTTTTTCAACTGAATATCCAAATACCTCACACATTCTACGTATTTGACGATTTAAACCTTGCGTTAAAACTATTTTAAATGTACGATTATTAACCTTTGTAACAAGACATTTGTTAGTAGTTACGTATTTATTAGTTACAGGATTAAATATACGAACACCATTAGACATTTTATTTATAAACTCTTGAGTTATATTTTTATTAACTGTAACCTTATATTCTTTTTCATGTTTGTTTTCTGCTCTAAGTATCTTATTTACTATGCTTCCATCGTTAGTTAAAAGAATAAGACCTTCTGATGGCTTATCTAATCTTCCTATTGGGAAAATTCTTTCTGGATAATTAACATAGTCAATAATATTTCCTTTTACATGACGTTCTGTTGTACAAGTTATACCTACAGGTTTATTAAGTGCTATGTAAACATTGTTATTTTTAGGCTTTATAAGCTTATTATTTACCTTAACCATAGCACCTTCTTCTACAGTTTGACCAACTTGTGCTTTTTTTCCATTTACAGTAACTCTACCTTGTTCAATAAGCTTGTCAGCTTCTCTTCTTGAACAAAGTCCAGTTGAACTTATATAGTTATTTAATCTCATTAAAGGACCTCCTAAAACTTTAGTATAACTTATTCATTATATTATAGTTAATTTATCTAAGCAATAATAAAAACTAAGTTAATTAAATATATGTAGTATTAGTTGTATACAAAATAAGCTAGCTATATAAATATATATTTTGACATCATTAGTGTAATAAATTATTTAAATATTGGAAAATTTTACTGTAAAATAATAAAATATCAAATACAATAATTATATCTAACTAATATGGTTAATATACTAGAAGGTAAATAAAGTAGGGCTAATATAAATGAATTTTAAAATATATGTTTTAAATTAAAAAATGTTAGGTAATTATAAAATGAAGGGATGTGTTTAATATGACATTTAAAAATTTAAAGGAGTTAAATACTACAGAATCTAGAAGTTGTGCTTTAGTATTTAATTTTAATAATAAAGAATTAATTAAAATAAAGAGTGTATTTAGATTAAGTGGAATAAGTGATATTATTATACTAAAAAATGATAATTTAAATACTACTATAAAAGATATATTAGATGATAACTTATTAGAAGATAGCGAAGAAAAAATAAATAGTAGAGCTATTATATTTAATAACATAGAAAGTAGAAAGATTAGTGCTGTATCTGATAATTTAAAAAGATTAAAAGTGCAAAGACCTTTATTAGCCACAGTAACAGAAACATCAATTAATTGGGACTTAAAAAATCTTTTATATAACTTACAAGAAGAAGCTATTAGTTTAAATAGCTCAAAAGTATCTATACATAAAAATTCATAAGTAAATACACAATTACCTAAATTTTATACATATAATTAATTATGTATAAAAGGAGGTCGTTGAGTATGAAAGTTGAATTGACAACTATTGAACTCAAGGCACTTGAGTTAAAAGATATAAATAATTTTAATGATAAAAAATGTGCAAGTATAATGAGTATAAGTGTTAAAGAATATAACGATATATTAAATAAAGCAAGAGAAAAAGTAACTAAGGCACTTATAGATAAAGATGAAATTAATATTATAGATATTAGTGTAAATGAACAACCTAAATGTACTACTCTATGCAAATTTAGATGTGCTGTATGTGGTCAAATATATGAGATAGATTATACTAAGGAAGATATAAAGTGTCCATTATGTTTATCTAGTAAAATTATGACAAATGAAGAAGCTGGTTTCTTAAAATAATTAAAATCCCTTATAATTTAGATTATAAGGGGTTTTTAACTTATAACTTAGATACATTTATAGCAGAAAGACCTTTAGGTGCCTCTACTATATCAAATGATACTTCTTCACCTTCGTGTAAATCCTTATCATGTCCATTTTCTTTTACGTTTGAATAGTGTACAAAAACATCATTTCCATCATTTGCAGATATAAATCCATATCCTCTATCATTATCAAACCATTTTACAACACCCATATAATTTGCCATATATAAATATCTCCTTTTTAAATTTTGATATAATATATTATTTACTGATATATTTCATTTTATTAAAAAAATTTGGGGAATTGGTATAAAAGTAGGGTATAAAGATGGTATACTAAGTTGGGCGAGGTGATTTTAGTGAGCTATAAAAATATAAGTAGCAATGAATTAAAAAAGTTAATACAAAATAATGAAAATATATTATTAATAGATGTAAGAAGTGAAGAAGAATTTGAAGAAGTTAATATAGAAACATCAATAAATATACCGTTACAAGATTTACTATATAATATAGATGAATTACAAGATCATAATGATAAAGATATAGTAATTTATTGCAGAAGTGGACATAGAAGTATTACAGCATGCAATTTATTGGCTATGGAAGGATTTAATAAGTTGTACAACCTAGAACGTGGAATAATAGACTATTTAAAATAAGAGAGCTTTAATTAAGCTCTCTTATTTTTTATTCACATACTATTATATCAACTTTTGATAAATCAAAATCATAAAAATCTTGAACTAATTCAAAAATAACATTTTCTATATAATATATATCTTTTTTCGAAAACTCATATTTAAAATCCATTTCAAAAACATTAATATTATTTATTATAAGTCCAATTGTATTATAGTCTTTTTTTACTTCTATTTTTAAGTAATCTGTTTTTACACACTTTAAAGTTTCTAATAACTTTTTTAACATAGAATCAATAATAACATTTTTATAAGCTATATCAAAGTTGGTATTACAATCTCTACAGTACGTATATGTAGAATTTGTACTAGATGTTAGATATTTAAAATTGTCGCTATTACAATAGTTGCATGTCATATAAATAGATCCCCCAACACATAATGAAATTTTATAAATATAAAGTATTTTACCTTTTATACTTATAAGACATTATACCATTTTTGATATATATATGTTTACTTGTAAATTATAGAAAAACCTATTATACATTAATATATATAATAGGTTTAAAGTTTAAAAAGTTCTTATAAATGCTAATATAATAAGAAGTACACCAGATAGCCAAGATAAGTTTACATTTATTATATTAGCAAAATGTCTTCCTAATTGACTTCCTAATCTTAAACAAACTATACCAACTAAAAAGCAAAGTATTATAACCTGTGCATAGTTTACATATCCCAATCCGCTACCAAATCCAACTGCTAAACTATCTAAGGAAAGAGCAATTGCTAAATAAAAAGCTTCTTTAGCGCTAAGTAATTTAGAATTATCATAATCAGCCTTTATTTCATCTGCATAAATTTGAAGAACAAATTTAAAGTCAAAAACTTTAAAAGTAAGAGGTTTATCTTTATTGGAAAACTTCTTTATATACTTTTTACAAAATACTTCAAATACTCTATATATACCAAGACCTAATAAAAGAAAAAAGCTAAGATAAGTTGCAACATTAATAGGCATAAAATTATTCAATAAATCTCCTAAAAACAGAGCAATACCTAGAAATGAGGAACAAACTAAGTTTATTATAATTGAAGAATAAAAAGGTATTTTTATTTTATCTGTACCATAAGCAATACTTGCTACAAAAGTATCTAAGCATAAAGAGAAAACCAATAACAACGATTGTAACATGAAGTCACCCCCTATATTGTAGTGCTAGTATTATATTATTCTAGAAAATAAATTTGTGTACATAAAGATATAAAAAGAATATTGACTTTTATTAATACATAAATATATAGAAAGAATATTGATTTTTACTAATACATAAATATATATGAAGTATAAGCCGATAAAGATTTTAATAATACAAGGGAGGATATTATGAAACAAATAATCGTAGAAAAAAATATACCTGTAAATAATAATGAGCTGGCAGATAAAAATAGAAAGCTATTAGATGAGAAACAAATATTTACTATAAATTTATTAGGATCTCCTGGTTCTGGAAAGACATGTTTACTTGAAAAATTAATAGAAAATATTAAAACAAATTATAATATGGCAGTTATTCAAGGTGATTTATACACTGCAAAAGATGCAATGAGAATAGAAAAGCATAATATAGATGTAATCCAACTTAATACAGGTGGACTGTGTTACTTAGATGCTGGTATGATTTCAACATCTCTTGATAACTTAGATATAAATAAGTTAGACTTTTTAGCTATAGAAAACATAGGAAATCTAGCATTTCCAGAAGAATATGATTTAAGTGAAGATATGAAAATAGTAGTTATGAGCACAACTGAAGGAAATGATAAGCCTTTTAAATATCCATTAATGTTTAAAAGCGCATCTGTAGTTATATTAAACAAATTAGATATTATAGACCATACTAATTTTGACATAAATGAATTCTATAGAGATATACGTATGTTAAATAAAAATATTAAAGTATTTGAAGTATCTTGTAAAGATAATAGAGGAATAGAAGAATTAAGTGACTTTTTAAAAAGTAAAATAAGAGAGAAAAAAATAATGAACTCATAATAAAAAGCCTTGTAAACTACAAGGCTTTTTATTATATGTAAATACTGAAAAATGCAAAGTTAATTACCAATATTTTCAAAGTAGTAGAAATCTATTAATGGATTATTTTACAATTAGTTTTTTACTTTAAATTATTAATGATTTTTAATAAAATTTAGTATATAATATAAAAAACAAAATGTAAAAATATGCAATTATTTTTATAAAATTGTAAAAGGAGGATATTATATGGAAAATAGTATAGTAAATCAAAAAACAAAATCCTCTAATATAGAAGCTTTTATATTTTTAGGAATTTTACTTTTTGGATTTTCTTATGTGGCAAATATTATGGGCGCTGGTATAATGTTTAAAGTTATAATGAATACTGCTCATGACTTACTTTTAAATACGGTATTTTTAATAATGGCAATGGCAGTACTTGCAGGTTCGCTTAGTGCATTACTTTCAGAATTTGGAGTCATATCACTTTTAAACAAAGTATTTGCTATTTTTATGAAGCCATTATATGGATTACCAGGTGCAAGTATTGCTGGTGCAATAACTACTTACTTATCTGATAATCCAGCAATAATTTCATTTAGTAAAGATAAGTCTTTTACTAAATACTTTAAGAAATATCAAATTCCTGCCTTATGTAATATAGGTACATCTTTTGGTATGGGACTTATCGTAACAACATTTATGATATCTCAAGGTGAAGAATATGTATTACCTGCTTTAATAGGAAATGTAGGAGCTATAATAGGTAGTATAGTAAGTGTTAGAATAATGCTACATTTCACTAAAAAGTTTTATAAAGATGATAAATGTGATGATAAATCTGATTTAAAATCAAGTACAGCTAAAGAAGCTAGAGTAATAAGGGATGGTAGTGTATTCCAAAGAGCATTAGATGCTATACTTGAAGGTGGTAAAAGTGGAGTTGAACTTGGACTTGCTATAATACCTGGAGTATTAGTTGTATGTACATTGGTTATGCTTTTAACATTTGGACCAAGTACTGATCCAACTACAGGAGCAGATATTTATACAGGAGCTGCATATGAAGGAATTGGATTACTTCCTATACTTGGAGAAAAACTTAGCTTTATACTAGAACCATTGTTTGGATTTAAATCAGCTGAAGCTATAGCATTTCCAATAACATCTTTAGGTGCAGTAGGAGCTGCAATGAGTTTAGTTCCTCAGTTTATAACAGATGGTATAATAACACCTAATGATATAGCAGTATTTACAGCTATGGGAATGTGTTGGAGTGGATATTTAAGCACTCATGTAGGTATGATGGATGCATTAAATGCAAGAGAACTTACAAGTAAAGCTATATTATCTCATACTATAGGTGGTATTTGTGCAGGTGTGTCTGCGCACTTTATATTTATGATTATTTCATAAACTATATAAATGGACTTAAGTTATAAACTTAAGTCCATTTTATTTTTTACGCTTAATGATATTATAATACTTTAAAAATTGTGTATAACTTCTTAATGTAAGTAATATCAATAAATTAGTTTTGAGCGTAAAAAAGATTTTGAGCAACGGACGAAGTCGTTGGCGACATGAGCGTAGCGAATTTTTTATTATTTTTTTCTAGGTTTAATAGGTTTTGATGTATTTTGGCTTACAGAACCTGTTTTAGCTGGTCTTAATCTTGGTTCTATATTTAATTCTTCTCCTATTTCTAAACTTGACTTAGCTACATTTTTAGCTAATTTAGGTTCTTTTCTTCCTTTATTTTTTGCATTTTGCTTTGACATAATATCCTCCTATGTTGAAGTTAATTTACATTAATAATTTAACCAAAACAAGTGCTAGATATTCCTTATAAACTAAAGCGTGTATTTTATATTAAAACTATCTTTATAATAAAAATTATTACTATTATAAATAAATTAAGTAGATTTACCATAAAATAAAATTAAATATATAATTGACAAATTAATAAAGGAGGTATATAGTTTATATAAAGTTATTATCACTCTACTTAATAGAGTGCTAATAATTCGAAAATACTTTTATTATTTGAAATTTTTAGCATAATAAATAATAGTCTTTATATATATATAAATCAATGGAGGTATATTTTATGGATATAGAAAAAATGACGGTTAGAGTTCAAAAATCATTAAATGATGCTTATAGCATAGCTGTAAAAAATCATAATCAACAGTTAGATGTTATTCATCTATTTAGTGCACTTGTAAATCAAGAAGATGGGCTTATTCCTAATATATTTGATAAAATGAATGTATCGGTAGATGCTTTAAAAAGTAGTATAGATTTAGAATTAAAAAAATTACCTCAAATACATGGTGAGGGAATAAGTTCTCAAGGAGTAACAGCTACAAGAAGAATAAATGAAGTTTTAATAAAAGCAGAAGAAATATCAAAAGAGTTTAAAGATAGTTATATAAGTGTAGAACATGTTATGCTTGCCATTATGGATATGGAATCTAATAATGCAGTAGGAAGAATCTTAAAACAATATAATATAAATAAAAACGACTTCTTAAAAGTATTATCTCAAGTAAGAGGTAGTCAAAGGGTTGAAACGCAAGACCCAGAAGGGACTTATGAAGCATTAGCTAGATATGGAACTAACTTAGTTGAACTTGCTAAAAAGAATAAGCTAGACCCTGTTATCGGTAGAGATGAAGAAATAAGAAGAGTTATAAGAATATTATCAAGAAGAACTAAAAATAACCCAGTACTTATAGGAGAGCCTGGTGTTGGTAAAACTGCTATAGTTGAAGGATTAGCAGAAAGAATAGTTCGTGGAGATGTTCCAGAAGGTTTAAAGGATAAAATAATATATGCACTAGATATGGGTTCTTTAATTGCTGGAGCTAAATATAGAGGAGAATTTGAAGAAAGATTAAAAGCAGTACTTAAAGAAGTACAATCATCTGATGGAAAGATAATACTATTTATAGATGAAATACACACAATAGTAGGTGCTGGTAAAACTGATGGTGCTATGGATGCAGGTAACCTTATAAAACCAATGCTTGCACGTGGAGAGTTAAACTGTATAGGAGCTACAACTTTTGATGAATATAGACAATATATAGAAAAAGATAAAGCACTAGAAAGACGTTTCCAACCAGTTATAGCAGAAGAACCTACTGTAGCTGATACTATATCTATATTAAGAGGTCTTAAAGAAAGATTTGAAATACATCACGGAGTAAGAATACATGATAATGCAATAGTTGCAGCTGCTAAGTTATCAGATAGATATATACAAGATAGATTCTTACCAGATAAAGCAATTGACTTAATAGATGAAGCAGGGGCTATGATTAGGAGTGAAATAGATTCTCTTCCAACAGAATTAGACACAGTAAGAAGAAAACTATTTACATTAGAAACAGAAAGAGAAGCTTTATTAAAAGAAAATGATGAAAAAAGTAAAAATAGACTAGAAAAATTAGCAAAAGAAATATCAGAACTTAAATCTAAAAATGATGAGATGAGTGCTAAGTATGAAAAAGAGAAAAAACAAATACTTGAAATTAAGAATTTAAAATCTCAACTTGATGAAGCTAAAGGAAATGTAGAAAAATTTGAAAGAGAATATGATTTAAATAAAGCTGCTGAAATAAAATACGGTGTAATACCAAAGCTAGAGGAACAAATAAAAGAACATGAATTAAAAATGCAAGAAAGTTACGATAATGCATTATTAAAAGAAGAAGTAACAGAAAATGAAATATCTCAAATTGTTGCTAAATGGACAGGAATACCTGTTACTAAATTAGTTGAAGGAGAAAGAGAAAAACTTCTTAAACTAGAAGATGAGCTTCACAAAAGGGTAATAGGTCAAGATGAAGCTGTAACAGCAGTATCAAATGCAGTAATACGTGCTCGTGCAGGTCTTAAAGACGAAAATAAACCAATCGGTTCATTTATATTCTTAGGACCTACTGGAGTTGGTAAAACAGAACTTGCTAAAACTTTAGCTAATAACCTATTTGACAGTGAAGATAATATAATAAGGATAGATATGTCAGAATACATGGAAAAACATGCTGTATCTAGACTTATAGGACCTCCTCCAGGATATGTAGGATATGAAGAGGGAGGACAATTAACAGAAGCTGTAAGAAGACATCCATACTCTGTAATTTTATTTGATGAAATAGAAAAAGCACATGAAGATGTATTTAATATATTCTTACAAATACTAGATGATGGTAGACTTACAGATAATAAAGGTAAGACTGTAGACTTTAAAAATACTCTTATAATAATGACATCAAATATAGGAAGTCATTATTTACTAGAAGCTGGAGAAAATATAACTGAATCAACTAAGGATTTAGTTATGAGTGAAATGAAACATAGATTCAAACCAGAGTTTTTAAATAGGGTTGATGATATAATAATGTTTAGACCTTTAGATATAGAAGGAATTAAACAAATAATAGATATATTTGTAAATGCTCTTAGAAACAGACTAAAAGATAAAAATATAGGTATAGAAGTAACTGATTCAGCTAAAGAAGTTATGGCTAAAGAAGGTTATGACCCAGTATACGGTGCTAGACCATTAAAGAGATATATAAGTAATACACTTGAAACTATAATTGCTAAAAAGATGATAGCAGGTGAAATTTATAGTGGATGTAATATTATTATTGATGGAGAAGATGATAATATTAAAGTAGAAGTTAAATAGTAATAAAAAGCATCTCAATAGATTTTAGTAATCTAGAGATGCTTTTTTACGCTTAAGGATATTATAATATTAAAAAAATGTGGATAACTTCTGAATATAAGTAATATCAATCAACTGGTTTTGAGCGTAAAAAAGATTTTGAGCAACGGACGAAGTCGTTGGCGACATGAGCGAAGCGAATTTTTTATAATTTAGTAATAGAGTTAAGTTTTTAAATAATATTACAATTTGTTTAAATTAATATTATAAGAAAATAAAAACTATATAGCGTTGAAATATCAATATTTTTATTAATTTTTTCCATTAAAAGTTCTTAATATAAAAAATTCGCTTCACTTGAGCGACGTGTCGGCGAAACACTTCATTTCGCCAACGATATATCTTTCCTACCGCAACGGATAAATCCGTTGCTCAAAAATATTATTATATATATTACTTTATGGGTATTCTTATATAATGCATATTTATGGTATAATAAATTTTTGATGAAAGTTAAAAATAAATAATATACACTTGAGGAGGTCATAAGGTTGGCAAATACTTTTTACATAGTAAGACATGGACAAACGAATTGGAATATATTAGGCAAAACTCAAGGTCATGGAAATTCAGATTTAACTCAAAAAGGAGAAGAACAAGCTTTTGAGTTAGCAAAAGCCATAAAAGAGTATCCTATAGACTATATATATAGTAGTGATTTAGGTAGAGCAGTTCAAACAGCTGAAATTGTTGGTGATCAAATAGGTGTTAAGGTTAATCAAACTAAATCTCTAAGAGAAATGGGATTTGGAGACTGGGAAGGTCTTTTAATAGATGAAATAAAGAAAAATCATGCAAAAACATATGAAACTTGGAGAAATCAACCTCACTTAGCAGATATACCTAATGGTGAAACTCTTCATATTATAAAAGATAGAGTAGATGCCTTTATAAAAGAATTAAATGAAAAATATAATAATAAGCATATTTTACTAGTTAGCCACTCAGTTACAGTGAGAGTTATGTTACTTTCATTTTTAAACTCTGGAATGGAAAATATATATAGAATAAAACAAGATAATACAGCTCTTAATATAGTAGAGTGTAGAAATTATGGCCCAGTAATAATAAAGATGAATGATACTAGTCATATAAAAAATAATGAGAAATTAAATAACTCAGCATTAGAATAGGAGTAAATAAATGTCTAAAATTATAGTAGTTGGAGGTGGCCCATCTGGAATGATGGCTGCTCTTAATGCATCAAAGTCTAATCATGAAGTTATATTATTAGAACGAAATGGAGAGTTAGGAAGAAAGCTTTTACTTACTGGTGGTGGAAGATGTAATATAACTAACAACAGATATATTGAAGACTTTTTTGATAAAGTTGTAAATAATAAAAAGTTTTTATATAGTAGTTTTTATAGCTTTACTAACAAAGATTTATTATCATACTTCGAAGAAAATAATTTAGAATATAAAATTGAAACTGATAATGACCATAAAGTATATACAAAATCAGATAAATCAGAAGAAGTAATAGAAGCGTTAAAATCTGATTTAAAAGCTAATAAAGTAAAAATACTATATAATACTAAAGTTGTTGATCTTATAATAGAAAATAATACTGTTATAGGAGTTAAAACAGAAAATAACCAAACTATACTAGCAGATAAGGTTATAATATCAACAGGTGGAAAAAGCTATCCAAACACAGGATCTGATGGTATGATGTATGAAATATTAAAAAAATATGGACACACCATAAATAAAATATATCCAGCATTAATACCTCTTACAGTTAAAGAAAGCTTTATAAAAAAACTACAAGGTATTTCTATGAGAAATGTTGAAATTTCTTGTAAGATAAAAAAGAAAAAGATAAGTCAAGTTGGAGATATGTTGTTTGCCCATTTTGGTTTAACAGGACCAGCTGTATTAAAATTTTCATCATATATAAATAAATATATAGATGAAAATGAATTAGAAATAAGTTTAGACTTTTTACCTAGTATTACTGGTGATGAAATATCTAAACTTATAAGAGAAAATCCTAATAAAAATGTAATTAATAATCTAAAAGGATTACTACCTCAAAACTTTTTAAAGGAAATATTCAATTTATTAGATTTAACTGATAAAAAAGCTAATGAATTATCAAAGAGTGATGAATTAAAAATAGTAGAGTGTATAAAAAGTATGAAGCTAACTTGCAATGGAAGTATTGGTATAAAAGCTTCTCAAGTTACAAGTGGTGGAGTATCTGTAAAAGAAATAAACTCTTCTACTATGGAGTCAAAATTAATAGAAAATCTATTTTTTACAGGGGAAGTAATAGATGTAGACGCTGAAACTGGCGGATATAATTTACAAATAGCTTTTTCAACAGGGTATCTTGCTGGAATAAGTGTATAGGTGATTAATATGAAAGTATTAGCAATAAGAGGTGCAACAACTGTAACTTCTAATAATAAAGAAGAAATATTAAAAGAAACTTCTAAACTAATAGAAACAATAATATTAAAAAATGAATTAAATAATGAAGATATTATAAGTATGTGTTTTACTATGACAAAAGATTTAGATGCAGTATATCCAGCTGTAGCTGTCAGAGAGATTCTAGACATACATGATATACCTATGTTAAATTATGAAGAAAAGCATATACAAGGAAGTTTAAGTAAATGTATAAGAGTTATGATGTATATAAATACTGAAAAAACTAAAGCTGATATAAAGCATATTTACTTAAATAATGCAAAAAACTTAAGAAAAGATTTAATAAATAAATAACTAATAGGAGATAAAAAATGAAAAACTTAGTAATAGCAGTAGATGGACCAGCAGGAGCAGGTAAAAGTACAATAGCAAAATTAATAGCAGAGAAATTAAATATAAACTATATAGATACTGGAGCTATGTATAGAGCAATAACATATAAATGCCTTCAAAATAATATAGATATAAATAATGAAGAAGAAGTTATAAAAATAGCTAAAGATTGTGAAATAGATTTTAAAGATAATAATATATATTTAAATGGAGAAATATTAAAAGACGAAATAAGAACAATGGAAGTTAGCAACAATGTTTCTAATGTAGCAAAAATAAAAGAAGTAAGATATCTTATGGTAGATGTTCAAAGAAATATAGGAAAAGTAAGTTCTGTTATATTAGATGGAAGAGATATCGGTTCTTATGTATTCCCAAATGCAGATTATAAATTTTTCTTAGTAGCAACACCAGAAGAAAGAGGAAAAAGAAGATATAAAGAGTTAGTTAATAAAGGATATGATGTAAACCTTGAAGAAATAATAAGCGATATAATAAAAAGAGATGAAATTGATTCAAACAGAGAATTTGCACCACTTGTTAAGGCAGATGATGCTATAGAAATAGATACTACAGGAAAGAGTATAAATGAAGTAGTTCAATCTGTACTATCTAAAATAAACATATAATATATTAAAGTTATAAAGTGCTTTATGGCACTTTATAGCTTTAATAATTGAAGGGAGATAAAAGTGAGTTTTTATAAATTTGTAACAAAAGCTTTTAAATGTTTTGTAAATATATTTTACAAATATAAAGTTATAGGAGCAGAAAATATACCTGATGAGGGCAATGTAATAATTGCTGCAAATCACAAATCTAATCTAGATCCTATATTCTTAGCAGCAGCAATAGAAAATAGGCAAGTTGCAGCTATTGCTAAAAAAGAACTTTTTGATATAAAGCCATTAGCATATATTTTAAAAAAATTAAATGTTATTCCTATAAATAGAGAAAAACCAGATATCTCTACTATAAAAAATATTCTAAAGGCTATAAAAGATGGATATGTATTAGGTATATTTCCTGAAGGAACAAGAATTAAAGAACCTGGATTTGGTAAAGCTAAAGCTGGACTTTCTCTATTTGCCATAAAAGGAAAAGCACAAGTTGTACCTATATCTATAATATCTAATTATAAATTATTTAATAGAGTAACGATATTTATAGATAAACCAATTTCATTTGAAGAATACTATAAACAAAAGCTTACTTCAGAGGAAAATGAACGATTATCACAGAATGTATTAGAAGTAATAAAAGAAAATTACTATATACACTCTAAATAATAATATTTTAATTTTAGGGAGATATGAAATATGAAAGTAAAAATAGCTAAAGAAGCAGGATTTTGCTTTGGTGTTAAAAGAGCTATGAAAATGGCATGGGATGAATTAGAATTAAATTCTGATATATATGCTTTAGGACCACTTATTCATAATAAGCAAGCTGTACAAAGGTATGAAGATAAAGGGCTTGTAACTGTAGATACTATTAATGATATTCCTAATGATAAAGGTGTAATAATAAGATCTCATGGTGTATCTAGCGATATTTACGATAAAGCTAATTCTAATAATTTAAATATAATAGATACAACATGTCCATTTGTAAAAAAAATCCACAATATAGTAAAAGAATTTTATGAAAAAGGATATAAAATAATAATAATTGGAGATAAAAACCATCCTGAAATAATAGGTATAAATGGTTGGTGTGAAAATTCAGCACTTATAGTAAAATCTATTGATGATGTAAATAGCTTAAACTTAGATAATAACAGTAAATATTGTCTTGTAGCCCAAACTACACTAAATTTAGAATTATATAATGAAATAGTAAATATACTATCTAAAAAATTAGATAATATAACTTTTAAGAATACTATTTGTTCTGCAACAAAAACAAGACAACAAGCAGCTAAAGAATTATCTGTTGATGTAGACTGTATGATAGTTATAGGTGGAAAACATAGTTCTAATACACAAAAGCTAGTAAATATATGTAAAGAACAAGTACCTACTTTTGCAATAGAAACTAAAGAAGATTTAGATATAGATAAATTAAACAAATTCAATTTAATAGGAGTTACAGCAGGAGCTTCTACACCTGATTGGATAATTGAAGATGTAATAAGTTTTATAGAATCATTATAATTTATCTAAACTAGCATAATATATAATACGATAATATATAATAAAGACATGAGTTTTATTTAATTCATGTCTTTTGTTTTAAGTTATTTTATTAAGGGTGGATGATATTATATGATTAAGAAGAAAATAAAAAATGTATATAGAATGTTAAGGTATGCATATACAAAAGATATAAATATAAAATGCACTAATGTAAAGTATGGAAGTGATAAAAAACAATACTATAAGGTATATAAACAAAATAGTAATAAACCAACTATATTTTTTATTCACGGAGGAGGTTGGTGTCAAGGTAGTCCATCTTTATATAGTGGAGTTGGAAAATATTTTTTTAAACATGGATACACAGTAGTATTGGTTGGATATAGATTAGTACCACATTATAGATATCCTATTCAAATAGAAGATGCATTTAAAGCTCTTAGACATTATATAAAAAATAATGATACTAATAATGGTATAGTAGTTGGAGGTTATTCAGCTGGTGCAGAAATATCATCTCACTTAGCTTTTGATACAAAAAGGCAAAATGATTATAAAATAAATACATCTATTTTAAAAGGTTTTATATCCATATCTGGAGTTTTAAATTTTAATAAATGTAATTCAAATAGATCTAAAAGGTTAATAAAAAGGTATATATATAAAAGTAATACTGATACTTGTAATCCTATAAATCTAATAAATAAAAACTCTACTATAAGTACTCTTTGTATACATGGTGATAGTGATACACTAATAGATATAGAAAACTCAAAATCCTTTATAAATAATTTAAAGAAGGTAAACAATAATTCTTATTTAAAAATAATAAAAGGTGCTGAGCATGAAGATACAATAGATATAGTAAGAGGAAATGGTAATGAATATTCAAAATACGTTTTTGAGTTTTTAGAAAAAATAGTTTGAAGCGAGGTGAATTAATGGCTATTACTAATAAAAGACATTTTATAGATAACATAAAAGTAGTACTTATATTTCTAGTTGTATTTGGTCACTTAATAGAGAGATATATAGACACTAGTGACACATTAATGGCTATATATATGTTTATATATATTTTTCATATGCCTTTGTTTATTTATATCTCTGGATACTTATCTAAAAATGTAAATAAGAGTAAGAAAATTTTTCTAAAGGATTTATTAATACCATATATTTTCTTAAATATTATATGGTATTCACTAGCATATATATATACTGGAGATGTTAATTTACCTATAATATATCCAGGATGGACTTTATGGTTTTTACTAAGTTTATTTTTTTGGAGAAGTTCACTTAAATACTTAATAAAAGTTAAATATATACTGCCTATTAGCTTTATATTAGGTATTTTAATTGGACTTATACCAAATGGATCTATTCTATCATTTTCAAGAACTATAGTTTTTTTACCTTTCTTTTTATTAGGATATTATACAGATATAGAAAAGATAAAATATATATTTGATAAGGTTAACATAGGTATATGTATTTTAGGAATACTTATATTTATAATCGTTTCATTTTTTATAGCTAATAAAAATATTTTAGACTATCGATTTTTATATGGATCTCATTCCTATAAAGAGCTTGGTATCAGTATTTATATAGGCATAATCTCTAGAATATTACTTTATATTAGCAGTATATTATTAAGCTTATTTGTATCATATATAATACCAACTAGCAAAACATTTTTTACTCATATTGGAAAATCAACTATGTATATATATGTTTTTCACACTTATATTATACTTATAATATTCTATCTTATACCTTCATGGAATAAAAGTCTTCTTACAAATTTAATAATTATAATTAGTCCATTATTAGTTACATATATACTTTCATGTAAATTTTTTGAGAAAACTTATAATATGGTACTCAATCCTATATGTAAACTAATAAAATAAAAGAGAGTATAGCATACTCTCTTTTATTTATATCAGAATTTTAACTTATCATTTAGCTAATAATATAAAGGGTGATAAATATGTATATATTAAATTTAAAAACTGCCGAAATAATAGATCATTTTAGAGAAGACTTTTATAGTAAAGTTTATCCATATCTTATTTTAAGTACAGCTTGTGAACTAAAATTACTTAAAGATATTTTAGATATAGATGAAATAACATTTAATGATTGCCTTGAATTTGATGAAAATATAAAACTTGATTTATTTGATAACTATGACTTTTTAAGTCTTAATACATGTGAACTTAGTGGTAATGAAGCTAAAATTGAAGAAGTAAATATGTACTTATCAGATAACTTTATATTAGTTATATGTGAAAAGGATAATTTCTTATATGATTATGTAAAAAGTATGATTCTTAATAATTCAAAGATTCAAAAGCATTATAATCCTAGTAATCTTTTTAAAATAAGTTATCTTATAATAAAAAATATTATTATACATGAATTTGAAAATTTAGAAAAAGTAGAAGATATGATATTAGATTTAGAAGATGAAATTATGGAAGGTACAGATGATGAACATATTCTAAAAATAAATTATATAAGAAGTCTAACTAGAATCTTAGTAAAAAACACAAGACCTCTTTTATATTTAGGTGATAGAATACTAAAAGATAATTTTAGATATCTTAAATATAATGATATGAAAAGATCCAATTTAGATAATTTACAAAGTATAGATTTTGGTATTGATAAATTATATAATTTCGCACTTTCAACTAGAGAATTAGCTGATAAATTACTAGATATCTATTCCTCTAAGGTTGCCGAACAGACTAATGACATAATAACAAAGCTTACACTTTTAACAGCTATTTCAGCTCCACTTACTATAATTACAGGTATATACGGTATGAACTTTAAATTTATGCCTGAACTCAACTTATATTACGGATATCCTTTGACTATAGGAATTATGTTTATTATTGTATTGTGTGGAATTATAATATTTAAAATAAAAAAATTATTATAAAGTAAGAGTAATTATATTATATATTTTTACAAAATAACATCTACTTTATTTTTTTAAGTCAGCTCACTTGGATGAATGGCATTTTGCTTTATTTTTTTAAGTAAAATATACTTTAAAATTATAAAATAAGGTAAAGTGCTATTTTTTTAAATAAAATCATCCTTTTATAGTATAAAATATTTATATTTTTATCCAAATAGTGTAAAATACAGTTAAAACCCAAGAAAAGGAGATACTTTATGGAGAAATTATACTATATTGATCAATATATAAAAGAGTTTACAGCTGAAATCGTGGAAGTTTTAGAAGTAAACAACCAATTTCATGTATTACTTGATAAAACAGCATTCTTCCCTGGTGGCGGAGGGCAATTTTGTGATTTAGGAAAAATAGATGTCCATCCAGTTATAGATGTTTATGAAAAAGAAAATAAAGTTTATCATGTTTTAGAAAAAAAACCTATAAAAATACATAAAGTTAAGTGTGAGATAGATTGGAGTAGAAGAGAAGACGGTATGCATCAACACTTTGCTCAACATGTATTATCTGGATGCTTTTACACCCTATTTAAATTAAATACAGTTTCTTTTCATTTAGGAAAAGAGTCTAGTACAGTCGATATACAAGGAATATTAACTGAAGATCAAATAAGAAAAGCAGAGCAATTTGCTAATGAAATGATATCTAATGATATAAAACTTGAAGTATTAACTCCATCTAAAAAAGATTTAAAAAAGATATGGATAAGAAGGGACTTACCAGATACTACTAATGAAATAAGAATAGTAAAAATTGGAGATTTAGATTCTAATGCTTGTTGTGGTGTTCATCCAAAATCTACATTAGATTTAAGATTAATAAAGATAAAAAGATGGGAAAAGAATAGAGGAAACACTAGAATAGAATTTTTTGCTGGAAAAAGAGCAATAGACTATATACTAAAAAGAGATTTAATTCTAAATGACATTTGTAAGTATTTAAAATCTGGAGAAGAAGAGGTTATTAAAGGAATAGCTAATATAAATGATAAAGTTCAAGAGATTTCAAATGAAAATAAAAAGTTAGAAGCTATTGTATCAGATTACGAAATAAAAGATATGATAAATAAAAGTACTAAAATAAATAATATCTCTATTATAAAAAACATATATACTGATAAATCTATGAAGTACATATCTAAGGTTGCATCTAAAATAACAGAAAACGATAACTTTATAGCTTTACTAGCTTTAATAAATGATGATAAGGCAAACTTAGTATATGCATCATCTAAAAATTTAGATGTTAAGGTTAATGATTTATTAAAGGATTCAATAAAGTTAATTGATGGCAATGGTGGAGGAACACCTTTCATTGCTCAAGGTGGAGGTAAAAATAACGGGAATATAGAAAATACATTAAATTACGCACTTAGTAAATTAGAAAAGTCTATAGGATAAAATAAAAATGAAGCTAAGATTAAATAATTAGCTTCATTTTTGAGCAAGGATATATCGTTGGCGAAATGAAGTGTTTCGCCGACACGTCGCTCAAGCGAAACGATTTTTTTATTATCACTATTAAATTAACTATTATAACTTTTAATATACTATAAAATCAATTAATTATTAATTAGCCTTATCTTTTTTCTCATAAAAATAACCGTATCTTTTTTAAGTCAAATGATATAATCTTTAATTAATTTATATTAACATAACAATTCATATAATTTATTTTACTAAATTAATCCACTATAAATATACTTATAAAGAGTAATAGCTAAAAATGTTTACATAATTTAATTATTTTAAAATTATAAAGCTGTTTTTTATTATAATCACAGTAAAACGCATTTAATTCGATTTTAAGCATTTTCGTTGTTTTTCTGATACATTATATTAAAAACTTTTTTTAACTTCTTAAAATCGAATATAATACTTTGGATTTTTAACATATTTTTATAAATTAAAACAAAGTATTAAAACTATAAATATAAAAAGAATAGGTAATTTATAATAAGAAATCATAAGATTAAATTACATAAGCATTAACAATTGCTTATTATCTATAAGAATATATAGAAGCTAAAATATCATTTTATAAAAAAGTAAATTTTAATTGAACACTATTTTAATCTCTTTAATTAAATAAACACAATTTAAATTAATATCTATTATAAATATTTTAAAAACTCAAAAACTAATTTCTTTTATGTTATAAATTATACTATAGATGTAATAAATTAATTTTGTTTATATTTATTTGTATAACTAAACTAGATTTCACGAAAAAATTATAAATTTCAGTTTATTCTTATTAAAATCAATTGTAAGAGATTTTATAAAATTTTAATACTATTAGTCTATAAATAAAATAAAGACCCTTTAAAATCGAATTTAAAAGGTCTTTATTTTTCGCTTTTATCCTAAATTAAATAAAACTTCTGATATTTTATCACTCGCTTCAGAATCCATTTCTTTTAATGTATGAGCGTATATATTAAGAGTAGTATTGACGTTTGAATGTCCAACCCTTTCTGAAATTACTTTAATTGGTACTTTTGAATTTATAAGCAACGTAACATGAGAGTGTCTAAGATCATGAAATCTTATATGATCTAAATCATTATCCTTAAGAAATCTATTAAATTTCTTACTTAATACATCCTGAGCTATAGGATTTTCATTTTTATCAAAAAATAATAAATTTAAATTATTCTTTATTTTACCCTTTAGTTTATCCTCTAACTGATTTCTTTTATGTTCTCTCAATAAATTTATTATTTCTTTAGGCGCTGATATTGTTCTTTCGGAACTTTCTGTTTTAGGGCTTTTTAATATTACAGTATTATTATCTCTAACAGTTATTTTATTTATGGTTATTGTATTTTCTATAAAATCTATATTATCCCAAGTTAATCCTAAAACTTCCGAGATTCTAAGCCCCAATCCACTAGCCAAATAAATCTGTAACTCTAATGAACTTCCTTTACAAACTTGAAGAAGCTTAACCATATCAGTTTTATTGTATATATTATTTTTAAACTTTTTTACTTTTGGAAGTTCTATACATTCAACTATATTTTCTCTTATTAATCTTAATCTATAAGCTTTTTTTAATGCCAAGTTTAAAATGTTTATATGTATCTTTATAGTTTGAGGAGCTAAGATACCTACTAAATCATCAATATAGTTTTGTAAATGTATATGCTTTAATTCTTCTAATTTATATTTTCCTAACATAGGAATTATATATTTTTTACATATTCTAAGGTAACAATTATATGTGGTGATAGATAAGTTTATCTTATGTTTATCTAAAAAATCAATTAAAAAATTTTCTAAATTCACAGCATTTGGAAGTACTAATTCATCATTAAATATGCTATCTTTTAACTCATTTAACTTTCTAGAGGCATCTCTTTTCTTTTCAAAAGAGCCCATATTTTTTTGTATTTTTTTACCGCTATTTTCATCTTTATATTCTAAATAAACTATATAGTTTTTGCTTCTTTTTCTTATAAACGCAAAGCTCATTTTATTCCTCCGTTTTATGACAGTTATGTACTTATTATACCATAATTAAAAAATAAAAATATAAAAATATCTGACATAAAACTGACATAAAATATAAAATTAGACATACAATCATTGAAAATACTATATTTTATTTTTTTGGCATAAAACTATATATTTTATGTCTAATAATAAAAACATTTTAATTTATAGGTTTACAACAATTTATAAAAGTGCATTTTAACTCACTATATTATAAGTATCTATTTAAATTAATTCTATTTTTAAGTAACGGATGCGTCCATATCAGAAGCAAGAATATATCGTTGATAAAATTAGAAAAGCGAATTTTTTATACTCATCTATTAACTTCATATCATTTTTATAGTAGGTTAGAGGAATATAAATTTATTTTAAAAACTGTATTTTGAAATTCCTAAAACCTTTATTTTTTATAAAAATTTCTGTATAATTATATATCAGTATATAATACAAGGAGATAAAACATGAGAAGAAGAAAAGTCAAAGGTGCAGATGAAAAACTATTAAGTTATAAAGACTATGTAGTTAGAGATAATATAGAAAGCTTAAAAGGAAACTGGAATCAACTATTTAAAAATGATAATCCTATACATGCAGAGTTCGGTACTGGTAGAGGTAAATTTTTAACTACACTAGCAAAACAAAATCCTGATATAAATTACATTGCTTTTGAAATAAAAGAAGAAGTACTTTTAAAAGCTGTAGAAAAAGCAGATCGTGATAATTTAAAGAATATAGTATTTGCTTGGGCAGATGTAAGCAAAGCATTAGATTATTTTGATTCAAATGAACTATCTAGAGTTTATATCAATTTCTGTGATCCATGGCCTAAGAAAAGATGGGCAAAGAGAAGATTAACTCATACTAATTTCTTAAATATGTATAGAGAGATACTTAATCCAGAAGGTGAAATACATTTTAAAACCGATAATGAAGGGTTATTTGAGTTTAGTTTAAATGAAATAGCTTCTAACAACTGGTTTCTTAAAAACATATCATTAAATTTAGCTAATAGCGATTTTGAAAATGTAACAACTGAATACGAAGATAAGTTTATGTCTCAAGGATTAAAAATTTTCAGATGTGAAGCTAAATCAAGATAAAAAAATAAGAGGTTATTATAAAATGTAACCTCTTATTTTAAAAAATACCATTTTTCTTGCTAGTCGCATATATACCTATTAAAACTATAACTAGATATATACAATATAATGTTATTTTTATATTTTGAACACTTATTCCAAGTAATTCTATACCTTCATTTGATGATGGAAGCATCACTAAAAGTGAAGAAATTATGATAAGCAAAGGATTTATAACTATCTGCTTATCAGTTCTTAAAATCATTATTTTTCCAGCCCATGTTATAGATAAAGCAAAAAATAAAATTCTAAGTACAAATTCTAATGTATCTAACATAATCAAACTCCCCTTTACTCAGTGGATCTATTAGTAGTATTTCCATATTAGTTGTATTTAATCAGTTGATAGGCCAAATAACCCACTGTAAATATGTAAAATAAATATTTATAGAACTATATTATATTACTTATAAGATAAAAAATAAATACTAAACTACATTAACTAATAAATTAAAATATTTAATAACATAATAAAAGATATATTTATCTTAACAAATGCATATTAATTCTATATACATTTGTTAGGAGTGATACTATGAGATTTAAATTTCTAGATTGGTACACCCAAGCTCTAGGTGCAACTTTTGGTATTTTGGCATGTATTTATGCGTATTTAAATGGTTATATGTTTGTATATGGCAACATAGAAGGTTATTTTGATTTTCTTGGTTTCAGCGGAGTAATTTCTAGTTATTTATTACTACCACTTTGTCTACTAAGTTTATTTATTAGTTTAATTAGGTCATATACTATAAAAAAGGAAATATTAAACATGTCTTTTGAATCTATTAATATCTTTATAAGTATTTTGACTGTTGTCGTAGGTTTTATGGGAGCTAAAATTTACTTTACAATTCCTGCTGCATTTATATTGTTCCATATATTAGAACCTTATTTACATAATTATAGAAATTCAGAAAATCAAGAAGTCATACTTGACGATAATAAAGAATATGATATTACACAAAATACTATCGAATTTGATAAAATAGATATCGATATACCTAGTGAAGCTAATGCATCTAACGAAGCTGAGGAATTATACAAAAGCAGAAGTAATAATCCAGATGTTATAGAGACTAAAAAAGAAATTGCTCTAGAGCTTTTAAGAAAGAATTCTAGCAAACAATTTATAGTGGAATTAACTGGATTTACCTTGGATGAAATTAATATGTTAGAGAAAGAATCAGGAATAAATAATATTTAATCTGGTTAATCTAAATATAAATTCTAACATGTAATAGAAACCAAGGAGGATTATATGCAATTAAGAAGAGCTATGGAAATAGTAAATACACAAGATAATAACAGTAATATTTTTTATAAAGAAAACCCAGTAAAAATACTAAGTGTTGATAACAACATAGGAACTGCATATGTAGAAACATTACAAGGGGATTCAAGATTTGAAGTTGACTTAGAACAATTAAGCGAAGTAGAAAAATAAATTTTATATAAAAAACACTTGGAATTAAGTTATTTCAAGTGTTTTTTATATTTTTAGTATTTTCAATCATGGTTTTAGTTGAATTTATTAACATTTTAAACGTAATTTATAATAAAACCAGTGAGTTTAACGGTCATAATTAACATTAAAAATAAATTGATTATATACATTAAGTAATGCATTATAAAATATAATTTTATTATGGATATAGCAACTCTTTATATAAATATCAGGGGGAGATATAGTATGAAAACATTGCAACAGGCATGCATGCCAAGGCAAAGTGTATTTGATGAAAATAAAAGGGATGACGTATTAGAACTAACAGACCTAATACAAAATAGAATAGATCCAAATGAATTCTTTAATGAAAACTTCGTAACAGAAGGTATGAAACTTTTAGTAGAAACTGCATTTAAAAGATTTCATGGAAAAAGTTCATCCGGATTAATTAAACTTACTCAGTCAATGGGTGGCGGTAAAACGCATAATATGATTTCATTAGCATTGTTAGCAAAGTACCCAGAAGTAAGAAAAAAAGTTTTAGGAAATATGCTTAAGGATTCTTATTTAGGTGAAGTTAAAGTAGTTGGATTTACTGGAAGAGAAAGTGATGCAGAATTTGGTATATGGGGAGCAATAGCAGAACAGTTAGGTAAAAAGGACAAATTTAAAAATTATTACTCACCACTTCAAGCACCAGGTCAAACAGCATGGGTAAATTTACTTAAAGGTCAACCATTACTTATATTACTAGATGAACTACCACCATATTTAGTTAATGCAAAATCAAAAGCTATAGGAGATTCAAACTTATCTGTAGTTACAATAACAGCTCTTGCTAACTTATTTAATGCATTAGGTAAGGAAGAACTATCTAATGTATGCGTTGTAGTATCAGATTTAAAAGCTACTTACGAAAGTGGTAGTGAACAATTGCAATCAACATTTAAAGAATTAGAAGGAGAGGTTAATCGTTCTGCTTTAAATATAGAACCTGTTGGAACGAACTCTGATGATATATATAACATACTTAAAAAGCGTCTATTTGAAGAAATACCATCCGATGAAGAAATAACAGAAATAGCAAATGCCTATAAATCAAAAGTATCTGAAGCTAAACAAATGGGATATACAAATATATCACCAGAGCAAATATTTATAGGAATAAAAGATTCATATCCATTTCACCCCTCATTAAAAGATTTATATGCAAGATTTAGAGAAAATCCAGGATTTCAACAAACTAGAGGACTAATAAGGCTAATGAGAGTAATAGTTTCTCAAATTTATACGAATGGAAAATCTGAAATTAAATATATTATAAATCCATATGATATGGATTTAAATGATTCTAATATGATTGCACAAATAAAAAGTATAAAGCCATCATTAACAAATGCTATATCTCACGATATACAATCAAATGGAAAAGGTATAGCAGAGATTATAGACAATGAAATGAATAATACTAATATGAGTGATTTAAGTAAGTTAATACTGGTATCATCACTTGCAGATGTACCACATGCAATTTTAGGGTTATCAGAATCTGAAATGATTGGATATTTAGTAGAACCAAATAAAGATATAAGATCTATAAAGACATCTTTAGGGGAGTTTACCTTAAAAGCTTGGTATATATATACTACAGATAATGGAAGAATCTTCTTCCAAAATACTAAAAATATGATAGCCGAACTTAACACTCTCATAGAATCATATGATAATGATACGGCAAAAAAACAATTACGAGGATTTTTAGCTAGTAAATTTAAACCCTCTAAAAATACTTGTTATCAAAACGTAGAAATATTTCCTGCAATAGATGAAATAAAACTAGAACAAGATAAAGTAACTTTAGTATTATTTGAACCTAATCCAAAATCTAATAGATTAAGTAAGGAATTACAAGACTTTTATGATTACATTGAATATAAAAATAGAGTAATGTTTTTATCTGGAAATAAATATACAATGGATAAACTTATACAGTCATCAAAAGAGTATAAAGGAATGGAAAGTATTATAGCGCAAATGGATAGAGAAAGAATCGCAAAAAACAATCCTCAATACCAACAGGCTCAGGATAAACTAGATAAAATAAAACTAAGTATACTACAATCTGCAAGAGAAACTTTTTGTAAAATTTATTATCCATCTAGTAGAGGTTTAACAAGTGCTGACTTTTTAATGGAATTCAAAGGTAATAATTATGATGGAGAGGAACAAATTATAAAAGTACTTACTGATAGAAAGAAATTTGAAACAGATGTAAGTGGAGATACATTTAGAAAAAAATGTGAAGATAGAATATTTACTCAAAAAGAAATGAGATTTATAGATATAAAAAGACGTGCGGCAACTGAAGGTAAATGGCAATGGCATATCCCTTCAGCGCTTGAAGAGCTTAAAAATGCTATGGTAAATAAAGATATTTGGAGAGAAAATGGTGGATATATACAAAAGGGTCCATTTATTGAAAAAACAGAAGTATCCATTCAAGAAACTTATAGAGATTCTGAAACTGGAGAAGTAACACTAAAAATAAAAATTAGGTATGGAGATAAAGTATATTATGACACTAATAATATACCTACAAAACAGTCTATGGAAGTAGTAGACTTAGATAATTTCAAAACTAAAGAATTAAAAATTAACTTTTTATGTATAGACAGTACAGGAACAAACGAAACAGGAGAAGTTTATCAATGGAATAATAAAATTGACTTAAAATACAATAAATTTAATAAAAATAATAAATTATATATAGAATTAAAATCAATACCTACAGCTACTATAAAATATACTACAGATGGATCAAACCCAAAAGAACATGGTTATATATACTATAAAGAATTTGAAGTACCAGATGATTGTCTATATGTATTAGTAATAGCACAAAAAGATGGTATTGAATCTAATCAACTAAATATAAAAATAGATAAAAATTCTGATTTTCAAATCAATAAAGACAAACCTCTCATACTTTCAACTAATATTAAAATAAATGAAACTGCAAATGTATATAAAGAAATAGATATACTAAAAAAACATAATGTCAAAGTATCTGATGTATTGATTAATTTGAGTATAGATAATGACTGCGATAAATGGATAGAGCTAGTATTAGGTAAGTCTGCAATAATAGAAGCATATAAGTTAGAATCAGAAATTGAAAATATAAGACAAAATTTATTAAATGGAAGTAAAGTAGATGTTGAATTAAATTACTATAAAGCGTATTACGAAAGTGGTCAAAGTTTTTTAGATATGGTAGCTGATAAAAAAATGACTCTAGGAGATTTTAAAGAAGAGGAGATTGATCAATAATGGCAAAGATAAGAAAAGCTATTGGATTTGGATTTATACCAGAAGAAAATGAACATCATTTTTTAGTTAAAATACCTAGAGCTACATCAAAAGATAAAAATGTAAGAATATATGAACGATTTACATGGCAAGAGCATGATAACAAACAAGTTATCAATCTTATGAAAGATAAATTAAAGGCAGAAATACCTAAAGAAAAATGGGATATTATAAGTAAACCACTTGAGCGTGAATTTAAAACTAGATTAAAAGAAAATAATATAGCTGTATATAGACAGGCAAAGTGGAAAGTCGGAGATACTCCTATTTAATCCTAGACAATTATTGACACTGGGATTATTTATGGAAAATATAGATGCTTTAATTGAAGATAATAAACATCTAGGAGTAGTAGGATTGCTAGGTATAAATAAATTAGTGGACTTTAATTCAAAACTTTCTAACTGGGCATCAAGTGTAGATATAGGTGTAAATACATTCTATAATCAAGCATTTAATACTCTATTTAATTATTCTACTAGAGCATGTTCAACACTATATACTGTATGGATGCTTAATCTTAATGTAAATCCATTTATCTCAGATGGTATTATTGACATAGGAGATGCGAGAAATATTAATAATAAGTGTGATATATGGATAACTGATCCGCCTTATTCAGACTCTGTAAATTATCATGAACTATCAGAATTGTTTTTGTCATGGGATTATAAATTAATAAAAAAAATATTTCCACAATGGTATTATGATAGTAAAAGGATACTAGCTATCAAAGGTAAAGGGATTAGTTTTAATGAAAGTATGATAGACGTTTACACAAATCTAGCTAAAAACATGCCTGATAATGGTATGCAAGTTGTAATGTTTACACATCAAGATGTAAAAGTATGGGCAGAACTTGCATTAGTATTATGGGCATCAAATTTACAGGTTACATCAGCCTGGAATATAGCAACAGAAACGGAATCTGGTGGATTAAAAGATGGTGGTAACTATGTTAAAGGAACTGTTATATTGGTTCTTAGAAAACAAATTTCAGATGATACAGCATACCTAGATGAATTATATCCAGAAATAGAAGATGAAGTAAAAAATCAAATAAACAGTATGAGAGATTTAGACGATAAAGATGACCCTAATTTTTCAGACCAAGATTATATACTAGCTGCATATGCAGCAGCATTAAAAATATTAACATCATATAAAAATATAGAAGATATAGATGTTCAACATGAATTATTAAAATCAGATTCTAACTCACCAATAGTAAATATAATAAATGAAGCTAAGAGAATAGCATTTGATTACTTAACACCTAAGGGCTTTGATTCATATACTTGGAAGACATTACTTCCAGAAGAAAGATTTTATATAAAAGGGCTAGATACTGAAAAAGAAGGTGTATATAAAATAAGTGCATATCAAGAACTTGGTAGAGGGTTTGGAGTAAGAGAATACTCAGATATGATGGCGAGTACAAAAGCAAATCAATCAAGATTAAAAACTGCAAGTGAATTTTCTATGAAGTACACTAATGACAATTCTAAATTTGGTCATTCTATACTTAGAAATGTACTTATAGCATTGTATAAATCAAGTAAAGATGAAGATGCAAATAAAGGTAAAGCGTGGCTAAAAAATGAAGTTGAAGGATATTGGAATGAACGAAGCAAAATAGTTGAAATACTAAATTATATATCTATCTTAGAGTATATTGAAAATATGAAGCATTGGGAAAAAGATGCTAAGTCTGCAAAAATCCTATTGGAATTAGTAAAAAATGATGGAGTATAAAATAAGAGGAGTAAAAAATGATAAATAGATATTCTTCTAGAAAACAAAAACTAGACGAAAGTTTTTTAAATTCAAAGCTTAAAGAGGCTAAGCCCTATGATAGAATAGCAGGATATTTTAGATCCTCTATATTAGAGTTAACAGGTGAGGCTTTAGAAAATATAGAAGGCAAGGTACGAGTAATTTGTAATTCTGATTTAAATATAGAAGATGTTCAAACTGCAACAGCTGCTCAGAATGCAATGAGAAAAGATTGGTGCTCTAGCAATCCAGAAGAAGAGTATAAAAATATGCCTAATAAATTAAAAAAATTATATAATCTTCTTAAAAGTGGAAAATTAGAAGTTAGGGTTATACCTAATGAAGCTTTTGGACTTATTCATGGTAAAGTAGGAGTAATAACATTTAAAGATGGTAGTAAAACTTCATTTATGGGAAGTATAAATGAATCCTATTCGGCATTTAAAATAAATTATGAATTGATTTGGGAAGATGATTCACAAGAAGCTATAGATTGGGTTCAAGAAGAATTTAACTCTTTATGGAACAGTAGATATGCTGTTCCTTTATCTGATTTTATAATAGAAGATATAAATAGAATTTCTAAGCGTGAAAAAATAGATAGTATAGAGGCGTGGAAAAAAGAAGCTAATCCAGCTGAAATAGTTGTTGAATCATCTGTGTATAGAAAAGAGTTAGGTCTTTGGGACCATCAAAAATACTTTGTAAATTTAGCATTTAATGAACATAAAAAGAGTTATGGAGCACGATATATACTTGCTGATATGGTTGGTCTTGGTAAAACTATTCAATTAGCATTATCAGCTCAATTAATGGCTTTATATGGAGATAAGCCTATATTGGTTATAGCACCGAAAACTCTTATTTGGCAATGGCAAGAAGAAATCAATAATCTTTTAGATATGCCATCAGCAATATGGGATGCTAAAGATTGGATAGATGAAAATGGTATAAAACATATATCAGATGGAATTAATTCTATAAAGAAATGCCCTAGACGAGTTGGAATAGTATCTCAAGGATTAATTACAGCAAACTCTCCAATTACAGAAAAATTATTAGAAGTAGAATACGAATGTATTATAGTTGATGAATGTCATAGAGCTAGGCGTAAAAATCTTGGTCAAAATAAAGAACACGAAAAAGCAAATCCTAATAATCTTATGAAATTTTTACTTCAAATATCAAAGAAAACTAAAAGTATGTTATTAGCAACAGCAACTCCAGTACAATTACATCCGATAGAAGCATATGACCTTATGAATATATTATCTCAAAAAAATGATAGTGTTTTAGGTAGTATATTTAGCAAGTGGAGAACAGAACCAAATAAAGGTTTAGATTTAGTAATGGGAAAAGAAAGCTCAATTAAAGATACTGAGAATAAAGATTTTGAACTTATAAGAAGGAATCTTGAATTAAAAGATGATGACTTTATAATAACGCATAAAAGTAAAGATAAACTAAGAAAATCTGAATTAAGAAGGCTTGAAAGGCTTATTGAAGGTGATTATATTCAAAACTATAATCCTTATTTAAGGCATATTGTAAGGAGAACAAGGGATTATTTAGAAAATACTATAAATCCTGAAACGGGAGAAGTATACCTTAAACCTGTTAGGGTAAAGTTATTTGGCGAAGATGATAGAGAAGCTATAATTTTACCAGTTTATTTAAAAGAGGCATATAAATATGCAGAACAGTTCTGTACATTACTTCAAAAAAGAGTGAAAGGCGGAGGATTTTTTAAAACTTTATTATTAAAAAGGCTTGGTAGTACTATGATAGCTGGTAAAAATACGGCTGAAAAACTACTACAAGATGTTAATTACATTTTAGATGATGATGAAGATGAATTGGTAGATTTTAATAATGAGGATTTAAGTGAATTTAAAAATTTAAGTACGGAAGAAATTACTTGCTTAAATAATTTGATTTATATGCTTGAAGAAAATGAAGGAAATGATCCTAAGTACAACTTAATACACAAGTTATTATTAGAATATAAATGGTTAGAAAGAGGATGTATTATATTTTCTCAATATTATGATTCTGCATATTGGGTAGCGGAATCTTTATCAAAGGATTTAAAGAATATAAAAATTGGAATATACGCAGGTGGAGATAAATCAGGAATTATTATTAATGGTAGATATGAGAGATGTAGTAAAGAAAATATAAAAGAAATGGTTAAAAATAAGCAGATAAAGATACTCGTTGGTACAGATGCCGCTAGTGAAGGTCTAAACTTACAAACATTAGGATCACTTATAAATCTAGACTTACCTTGGAATCCAACTAGATTAGAACAAAGAAAAGGAAGAATTCAAAGGATTGGTCAAGTTTATGATGAGGTATATATTTATAACATGAGATATAAGGATTCTGTTGAAGATAAGGTACACTTTATGTTATCAGAGAGACTAGAAAGCATACATAGTTTGTTCGGACAGATTCCGGATATACTACAAGATGTTTGGAAATAAAGAGAACTATATAGTTTGGCTACTCTAAGTTTAGAGGCGGAGATTGTTACTCTATAAAAATGTTCAATGACAACGAACTCCTTACTTATTTAAATGACAAAATAGTAGAAAGTAAGAAATCTCCGTACAACTATGCTATATGTGATTCATATGTTGAAACTGAATTTGCCAAGAAATTTGAAGAAAGAGACGAAATTAAAGTGTATGTAAAGTTACCAAGTTGGTTTAAGATAGAGACTCCTATTGGAAGCTATAATCCTGACTGGGCTGTTGTTATTAATGAAATAGACGAAGAGAGACTTTATTTTGTAGTAGAAACTAAAGGTAAAAGTCATATCAATCTTCTTAGAGAAGAAGAAAAATCTAAAATAAAGTGTGCTAAAAAGCATTTTGAAGCTCTTGGTGAAAAAGTTGAATTTATGGCACCAGAAAGCAACCCTGATGAATTTATAGAAAAAGCTAGAGATGTATTTGCTTAAAGTGTCTAAGGCAATTGGATCTAATATTTCTACAGAAGCTTATACGAACTATAAAATTAATTTACCTATTCAAAGTTTGACTTAATGACTTAATATCTGGGGTTTATAAAAATGCGTCATTAATTTTTATAAGTTTATATACGAATATTAACTAAAATATATTCAAATATATTTTAGTTGATGAGTATTAAAAGAAAATCCAGTAAAAATACTAAGTATTAATAATAATATAGGAATTGCATAGGTAGAAACATTATAATGTAGGTTTTAGGTTGATTTAGAATAATTAAGTGAAATAGAAAAATAAATTTTATAATTAAATTACTGAAAATAATTAAAAAATTTAAAATATATGTAAATATTAAAATTTATAATAAAAACAAATCTGTATATAAAAATGAATGTGCATGCGGATTTGTTTTTTATTATAAATAAATTGTAATTATAAAAAATAATAAATACGCATGCATATATAATAACGAAAGAAGAGAGCTATAGTATGCAATTTTCTATTATATAAAACTATCCTTTAAATGTATATTTAGGGTATAGTTAGCATTAAAATAAGCCACTTTCGTATAAAACCTATATTTTATAGCTAAATTACAAATTATACAAAAAACCAATTATGCATGCATATTTTATATTTTTATATTTGAATTAATAAATTATTTTTTATAATTTATTAATCATATTTTAATTAATTTAAATCTGATTAAAATCATTTATCAAACCTTAAACAACAAATCTAATCAAAACCAAAATTTATTAATTAATATTCAATTTCTAAATCTTAATCCGATATCTTAAGAAGCTTAATTTATATGCACGCATATCCACTTAAATTGCATTATATAAATTAAGCTTCTTATTTCATCTATAATCTTTGCCTTATAGCTTTACAAATCCATCTAACTATCCCTTAAATAAATTATACGTTTCAATATTTAAGGGATAGTTGAAATGAATGTCTATATGTGTTATTTTATAAATATGAAAAATTTTAGGAGATAATTTATATGGATAATAAAAAAATTATAAAAATACATAATAAATCAGATAAACCAGATAACATAGTATTTAAAGAGAATGTCTTAATAGAAAGATGTATAAAAGTAGAAAATAAACTGCCTAAGTTTATGAAAGATTATTTTATCTATCTAAAAGGATCTGTAGCAACCTCTACTCGACTTGCTTATTTAGAGGATATTCATTTCTTTTGTGTTTATCTAACAGAAACAAAAGATATAACAAGTGCAGATAAACCTTTTGATATTACATTAGAAGATTTTAAAAAAATAAAGGCTAGAGATGTTAATTTATTTTTAGGTGATTATTGTAGTAGATATTATAAACATACCGAGAAAAGTACTTTAATATTTGAGAATAATAGTCGTGCATTAGCTAGAAAAAAATCATCACTATCTACTCTATTTAAATTTTTATATAGGAATGATCAACTAGATAACAACATAACAGATGGGTTTAACCCTATTAAGCTTCCTAAGCCTCAACCAGACGCTATAAAGCGACTTGAGATTGATGAAGTTGCAAAAATGTTAGATGCTGTTGATACTGGTTACGGTTTAACAGACAAAGAAAAAGTTTATTGGAGAAAAACTAGGCTTCGTGATAAAGCTATCTTAGCATTATTTGTTACCTATGGTCTTAGATTAAATGAGCTTCGAGAATTAAATATTTCTTCTTTTAATTTTTCTAGAGGTGAATTTAAAATTTATAGAAAAAGAGGTAAAGAAGTTTTAATGCCAATTAACCATACCTGTGAATCTGTTGTAAAAGATTACATATTAAATGAAAGGCCTCAAAGTGAACTTTTAGAAGAAGAATATAAGGATACCCTATTTTTATCTCTTCAACGTAAGAGAATGGATCCTAAGGCTATCAGACAACTTGTAAAGAAATATACCTCTATTTCTATGGAAACATCAAGAGAAAGCGGTTATAGCCCTCATAAATTAAGAGCTACTGCAGCAACTTCTCTAATTCAAAGTGGCTTTTCTATATACGATGTTCAAAATTTACTAGATCATGATAATGTCACAACAACACAGCTTTATGCAGCACATAAAAAGCATGTTAAAAGAGATATTGTTAATAATTTTGAATGGATTGATGAAGATAAAGAAGATGAAAATAAAGATTTAAATATTTAAAAAATGTTATTTTATACATTCAAGAACAAATGTTTGTATAAATATATTCATTGTGTTACAATATAATTATAAATTAAAATTAGAAAGGATAGCTTTTATGTATTTAGATTTAAGCCCAAAGCAAATATTGATACTAGAGTTTATCAAGGAACAAATTGCACTTAAAGGATATCCACCTTCAGTTAGAGAAACATGTGAAGCTGTTGGTTTAAAGTCTACATCTACCGTACACTCACATTTAAATAAACTTGAAAAATATGGATATATAAGAAGAGATGCAACAAAGCCTAGAGCTATTGAAGTCTTAGATGGAAACAAAACAACATTTAATCATGAAGTACTTAATCTGCCATTAGTTGGTCAAGTAACTGCTGGACAACCAATATTAGCTGAAGAAAATGTTGAAGAATATATCCCATTCCCTGCTAATTTTATAAAGGGTAATGATAACTTTGTATTAAAAATTAAAGGCGACAGTATGATGAATGCAGGTATTTTAAACGGAGATTACGTAATAGTAGATAGAAAAAATACTTCATCTAATGGAGAAATAGTTGTTGCCCTTATCCATAAAGAGTATGCTACTGTAAAAAGATTTTTTAGTGAAGATAATAATATGATACGACTTCAACCAGAAAATGATTTTATGGATCCCATAATGTTAAATTGCAAAGATGTTGAGGTTATAGGAATAGTTACTGGGGTATTTAGAGTTATAAAATAAAAAAGATAAGGTTTCATTTCCTTATCTTTTTTTATTTCTATTTTATAAAGTGATTTAATTAAGCTAATTCTAAAGCTATCTCCATCATTTTAGTAAATGCTACTTGTCTTTCATGCGATGTTGTTTCTTCTCCAGTTAGAGGACAATCTGAAATAGTAAGTATCGTTAAAGCATTAACCCCAGCTCTAGCTGCATTCATATACAGAGCTGCTGCTTCCATTTCAACACAAAGAACACCCATCTTTTGCCATTTAGCTAAATTATCTAATCCTGCATCACTATAGAATACATCACTTGAAAGAATATTCCCAACTGCTACCTTTGTTCCTTGTTCTTTTGCAACTTCAACAGCTTTTTGCATTAATTCATAACTAGCTATTGGAGCAAAAGTCCCAGGTAAATTATATTGTGAAGCATAGTTTGAATCTGTACATGCTCCCATACCTATAACTACATCGTGTAGTTTTAAATCTTTGTTTATAGCTCCAGCTGAACCTACTCTTATTAAGTTCTTAACATTATAAAAATGTATAAGCTCATAAGAGTATATTCCTATAGATGGTATACCCATACCTGATCCTTGAACAGATATTCTTTTTCCTTTATAGTATCCTGTATATCCAAACATCCCTCTTACAGTGTTATATTGCACTACATCTTCTAAAAAAGTTTCCGCTATAAATTTAGCTCTTAATGGGTCTCCTGGTAATAAAACCGTTTCTGCTATATCACCTAATTTTGCATTGTTGTGTGGTGTTGGTGTACTCATTTATTCTGCCTCCTAATTTTGTTATTGTATGTACATATAATTAATGTATTCCCAAATAAATGATTATTAATTCATTTTTTGGCACCTATAGTAGTATACTATAAGTAAGATTATATTTTCTATACTATAAATGGAAATTTTTTATATGGAGGGATATTTTATTAAAAATAATCAGAAGCTTTCTATATTAATACTAATACCCATGTTAATCCTATCATTTATACTCACTTTCAAGTCTAAACCTATTGATAACAATGCAAAATCTACTATTTATAATTATATAGAATGCATTAATAAAAAAGATCTAGCTTCAATTTCAAAATTAGTTACAAAAGATAAAATTTCAGATTTAAAATTACAAATTGATAATATAAAAAGTATACATTTAATAAAAATTGAAGAAGAAACAGATATGAATTTAGTGAGTGATTACCTAAAAGATAACCCTCTACATGATAAAAACTTAAAAATCTTTAAAATAAACTATAGTGTTAATTATGAAAATGAAACAGATAGCAAAACTTATGAAAGTTTATGTTCATTAATTACTGACCAATCCGGTGAGTGGTTAATTAATGATTTTAATATAGAATTATCTAAAAAGTAGCTTAATTAGTTTAAGCTGCTTTTAAATTTATATATACGTTGTACTTATCATATTTATAATACTAATCTCATACATTTATTTATAGTTAATTTATAATGAATAAAAAATTTTACAATTGGTTGGTGAATTTAATTGAGATTATTGCGTACTTATAAAAAAAGTATAAAGATTGAAGCTCTTACTAGTATCTTTTTACTGATTGCAACTATATTTGCTTTATTTATTTATAACACTCCTCTAAAAAATATGTACGACTATATATTAAATGACATATACATAGTAAATGAATTTTCAATACATATGTTTATAAATGAATTTTTAATGTCTATATTCTTTTTAGTTGCAGGTTTAGAAATAAAGTCTGAAATATTATATGGTAATCTATCATCATTAAAAAAAGCTTCTTTTCCAGTCTTTGCATCTATAGGAGGTGTAATTGTTCCTGCATTAATATTTATATTAATAAATAGGAATAGCCCATTTTTAAGCGGATTTTGCATTCCTATATCTACAGATATTGCATTTGCAGTAGGTATATTTATTTTATTTTCTAATAAGTTCAATCCTGCTCTTAAAGTATTTTTATTATCTTTAGCTGTTGTTGATGACCTAATATCTATAGCTTTTATAGCCATCGTATATTCTTTAGATATAAACTTTACATATTTGATAATTTCATTTGCGATTTTTATAACTTTAATTATAGCTAATAAATTATTTAAAATAGAAAGTATTATCTATTATCTTATAAGTGGACTATGTTTATGGTATTTTGTACATTTAAGTGGATTACATTCTACAATAAGTGGAATCATATTAGCTATTACTATCCCATCAAAATCTTATACGTGTAGAAAAAGTACATTAGATAGATTACAATGTATCTTAGTACCTATAAATAGCCTATTTATTATACCGTTATTTGCTTTTGCAAACACTGGAATATCACTTACATATAATATTGATTTAAGTAGTGCTAAACCACTTTATATGGGAATAATATTAGGACTTAGTGTAGGTAAACCTCTAGGTATTATGCTATTTTGTTATTTAGGAGATTTATTTAAGTTTACAGAAAAACCTAAAAATATAAGTTGGTTAGCTATATTTTTTGTATCACTTATTGCTGGAATTGGATTTACCATGTCTATATTCATATCAGAACTAGCATTTATTCATAATCTAACACTTGTAAATATAGCTAAAATGGCAATACTTATTTCTGCATCTATATCTATAGCGGCAAGCTTCTTAACAATAAGTATTTACATATATGTATGTAAGTTAAAAAATAAAACTACAAGATTAACTAATAAATATTTAATATCTTAAAAAATAGTATTCTTTATAAAAAATTCTAAATTGTAATTGCATGTAATTAAGTATTTACTTTATAAAATAAAGTTTTTATCATTTTAATTTTATTTTATAAAGTAAAATGCCATTTCTCCAGGTGGGATGGGTTTAAAAAATAAAGTTACTGATACTAAAATAAGTAACCAAGTTTTACATATTATTACCTTGGCTACTTATTTACTATAAGTATAATTTAGTCTCTATTCTTCTATCATAATCTGACCAAGTATCTTCTTTAGTGTTTTCTTTAATTTGTTCTATTTTATTCATTGTAGCGTCTACAGTGTCTGCATAATTTAATATAAATGACTCTTCCATATTACAAGCTTTAGGAGATCCATACTCTAATTTACCATGATGTTGAGTTATGCACCCTTTAATACGTCTTATAAAGTCCTCACTAAATGGATAATCTATTTCATTTAAAGCTTTATCGATCATCTGAACTCCAATTACAATATGACCTTCTAACTCACCTTGAAGTGTATACTTAAATGGTCCTTTATAATCTAATTCATAAAGCTTTCCAATATCATGAAGTTTTGCACTTAAAACAGCCACTTCTCTTCTTTTACAGTTATATCTATCACAAAGTACTTTTGTTAAATACATTACATTTAAAGTATGTTCAGCAAGTCCTCCTATATAATTATGATGCATTGAAACTCCACCGATACCATGTTTAAATTCCTCTAAGAATTTTTCATCATTAAAAAAGTAATCATTTAGAATCTTTCCTTCTTCAGAAATTATGCACTCATTTGTTATTTCTTCGATATCAGACATAATATCATTTATAGGTCTTTTTACAGATGGTAGGTAGTCCTCTAAATTAAAATCTTTTACGTATTCAAAATCTGAAATATCAATTGTACCCTCTATACTATCCTCTACTTCTATAACTTCTCCCATATTAAGATTGTGTTTAACTGATAACTTACCTTTTTTATATCCATTTTTATTACTTAATAGATATACTTGTTTATTTCCGTCTTTATATAGCTTTTTCATAATCATAAACTTTGTATATGAATTTTTATTTTCAGACATAATGCTGCACTCCGTTTCTTTTTATTTAGCTAATGTATTGAATTTATTATATGCTGAATTTGTACTTATCATAAGTTAATATTAAAAATAAAAGAAGCTATCCCTTAAAGAGATAACTTCTTTATTTTTAATATTAATTAAATTATAATAGCTTTTCTTTCCATTCATCTACTTTAAATCCTATAACTACATTTTTACCATCATAAGCTATAGGTCTTTTTATAAGCATTCCGTCACTTGATAATATATCTAAAAGCTTTTCATCTGATTCAGTTTTTACGATATCTTTTAAACCAAGTTCTCTATATTTTACACCACTAGTGTTAAAAAACTTTTTAAGTTCATATCCACTTACTTCATACATTTCTTTTAGTTCTTCTTTACTTGGTGGATTTTTAACTATTTCTATATTTTCAAATTCTAAATTATTTTCCTCAAGCCAAGCCTTGGCCTTTCTTACGCTAGATCATTTTGAATATCCATAAAATTTTATCATCTTTATCATCCTTTCTATTATATATCTATATACCCTAAAATAAATAATCTAATCTAATTTATTCCAAGGTACAACTTCGACTTCTCCAAACCATCTTTCTTTAAGTCTATTCGAGTACTCACCTTTATAGCCTATAAAAGAAAGAACTATAAGCTCAATATACTTTGTCCCTATTTGGATTATATTCCACATATCTTCTACTGTTAAATTAGCTCTATTGTCTTTTCTAACTGGATGAACTATCTTATTTCTAAAATATATTACAAGGTCTACTCCATCATCAAACTTACCTCTTATCCAATCATCAAATAATTCAAGCTCATCACTTCCATGAGGTATATTACAAGCATTTAAAACCAATTTAATATTTTTAGAAGCATTATTTTGATCAAATTGCTCATCATCTAATAAACCTTCTTTTTCTACAAGAATTATATATGAAAGAGCTTCTAGGGCAATTTGAATCGATATTATATTATTTTCTAAGGTTATATCTCCAAGTGATTCTATATACCAATCTATAACATGTTTTATAGCTGGTCCATAATAACCATCCTCTAATTTATTACACATAAGTGATAAATACTTTTCTATGTTATGGTGATTTGAAATAGTATCTGTCCAAGTTGGAACAAATCTAAAAGGTGTAACTATATTTTCTATCCATAGTCTATATGTATTATTATTATTTTTATATCCCTTAGCAAGACATATGCCTATATACCTACCACACATAAAACTAAGTGCTGTAGATATTCTATCTAAGAAATTTATAATATTATTAGTTTTAAAAGGTCGATTATCTTTTCGCTTAATGCGCCCTATATGAGTTATCAGGAAACCTGATTTAGATTTTAGTTCATCATTAAGCTCTCTTCTATAATCATATCTTTTATCTATAGTAATATGAAAATCAGCTATATCAAACTCTATTCTGCCTGCAAATAATTTATCAACATGCTTTATCAAATCACCTGGAAACTTATCTAAATTAACTATATTAAAATCAACATAATCTACAAAAGAATTTTTCGATTTTATATGATTATCATTTATATAACCCTCCATATTAAAATCATTTCTAGCATTTATAGTTATTGAGATTGGTTTATATCCATACATCTCAAGTATTGCATTGTCATAATCTAATTCTAAATCAACATCCTCGTCTTCAACGAATAGTATTTGTGCTTTAAAATTTATAGATATGGGAGGAGTCATTTTGTAATAGATTATACCACTACATCTATATTTTCTGTCTAAGTAAATACAGAAACGTCCTTCATAAATGCTTATATCTTCATCTATTTTGTACCTTAAATATTCAGAAGATATTGCATTTTTAATTACTTTAGCCATTTACCCACCCCTGTAATATTATAGTATATATTATTATATCATAATAAGTAGTTTAATATATAGATTTAAATTTTTAATATTATGGTATATAATTAATAAAATATGAAAATAAGAGGTGAATGACTTGATAACTATAATATCTCCTGCAACTACTATGAATTTTGATAAAGATATTAATTTAGAAAACTCTTCTAATCCAGTATTTAAAGAAGACGTAAATTATCTTATAAGTATACTAAAAGAACTAAATATAAAAGAAATAAGCGATTTAATGAATTTAAGTGAAGATTTATCTAAATTAAATTATGATAGATATCAAAACTTATTAGATTCTAATAATAAAAAGCTTCAAAGTATACTTGCTTTTGACGGAGAAGTATTTAATTCTATGAATACTTCAGATTTTAATGAATATGATTTTAACTTTGCAAATGACCATCTAAGGATTTTATCTGGTTTATATGGAATATTATCCCCTTTAGATTTAATAGAGCCTTATAGACTTGAAATGAAAGCTAAACTTGAAAATAAAAATGGAAAAGATCTATATAAGTTCTGGAAAAGTAAAATAACAGATTACATCATTAAAGAATTAAAAACTCATGAAAATAAAGTACTAATAAATTTAGCCTCATCAGAATATCTAAAATGTATAGACTTAAAACCTATAAAAAAAGATTTTAAGTTTATAGATGTAGTATTTAAAGATTATGATTTAAAAACAAATACATATAAAGTAAAAGGACTTTATGCTAAAAAAGCTCGTGGATATATGTGTAGATTCATAATAAAAAATAAAATAGATTCTGTTGATGATTTATTAAAGTTTAATATTGAAGGTTACACTTATAATGATGAACTATCGAACGGGGAAGTAATAACATTTACAAGAAAAAATATATAAATAGAAAGAGTGTCTATTATTATATTAACCATATTTAGACACTCCCTTTTTGTCTTTTTAGTTTTCTAAAGTATAATCGTACGTTTACTTCTAATCCTATTAATATAGACCAACTACTTAAATAAAGCCATGTTATTAAAACTATAATTCCACCAATACTGCCATAGATAACTTCATAATTTGAATAATTGTTAGTATAGTAAGAATAGAAAAAAGATATTAAAAACCATGCTAATGTAGCTATTATAGACCCAGGTATTACATCTTTTGTTTTTATATTCTTATTTGGTGTGTACTTATATAAATTAATCATTATAATTACAAGTGTAGATACACCTACTACATATCTAAGAATATTCCAAAGATATATAAATATCTTATCTAATCCTATAAGATTAAATATAAAGTATCCTATGGATTCTCCAAAAACCAATAGTATTATAGATGAAAAAATAAGAACAAAAATACTTATAGTAAAAATAAAACTAATTATAAATACTTTTATAAATGATCTTGTTTCTTTAACATTATAAGATTTATTCATCCATCGAATTAATGATCTAATACCCCTTGACGATGTCCATAATGTAAAAATAAAACTTAATATTAAAAATCCTAAACTTTTATTCTCAATTGCTGAATTTATTATAGACAATATTATATAAAATGCACTTTCTGGAATAACATTTTTTATTATTAAAATAGACTTATTTAAATGAAACGTTGGTATATAAACTATAATACTTATAGTAAATATTAAAAATGGAAACATAGATAATAATAAATAAAAAGACAGTTCAGCAGCTTTGGAATTTATTTCACTATAATTAAATTTTCTAGAAACACTCCTAATATACTCTGCATTTAATTTTTTCATATATTACCCCTATAAAATTTGTATCTATATTATACATAGTATTTTAGATTGTATATATTAATTACTTATATCTTAAATTAAATTAATTTATCTTATAAACTAAATTCTCTATTTACTTATATATCATTTAAAATAAAAGAGTTCTATTTAGTGAAAAGTAACACTATATAGAACTCTTACTACATATTATTATATTAAACTATTAACAGTAAAGCTTACTAGCAGCTTCTTTGTTTTCTATAACTAGACTATTAACAGTAGCATCTATGTATTTATTTATATTATTAAGCTTATTAGTAGCTTCATTTTCATCTATACCCTTTACAGCTATATAGAATTTAAGCTTAGGTTCAGTTCCAGATGGTCTTATAGCAACCCAAGAGCCATCCTCTAAGAAGAACTTTAATACATCAGCTTTAGGAAGACCATCTACACCCTTTGAGTAATCTTTCATATCAATCACTTTAAAGTCTCCCATAGAACTTACTTCATTTTCTCTAAAGTAGCTTATAATATCTTTTATTTTAGCTAGACCTTCTATACCTTTTAATGTTATTGATATAGTTTTTTCTTTAAAGAATCCATATTTTTCATATAAAGATATTAAACCTTCATATAAGCTCATACCTTTTGAGTAGTAGTAAGCAGCCATTTCAGATATTAAAACTGAAGCAACTACACCATCTTTATCTCTAGCATGAGTTCCAACTAAGTATCCATAACTTTCTTCATATCCGAATAAGTAAGTTTTTTCATTATTATTTTCTTCAAATGACTTAATCTTTTCACCTATAAATTTAAATCCAGTTAAAACATTTAATACTTCTACATTATTAGCTTTAGCAATATCAGCACCAAACTCAGATGTAACTATAGTTTTTATAAGTGTAGAGTTTTCTTTTAACTCACCTTTTTCTTTTAATCCTTCTATTATATAGTCAGTTAAAAGTCCTCCTATTTGGTTTCCAGTTAAAAGTGCATAATCTCCAGTAGTAGTCTTAACAGCTACACCAACTCTATCACAATCAGGATCAGTTGCTATAACTAAATCAGCACCATTTTCTTTAGCTAATTCTATACCTCTAGTTAAAGCTTTTTGCTCTTCTGGGTTAGGATATTCTATACCAGCAAAGTTAGGATCTGGATTTTCCTCTTCTTTAACAACTAATATATTTTCAAATCCAACCTCTGATAAAGCACGTCTTATTGGTTTATTACCAGTACCGCAAAGTGGAGTAAACACTATTTTAAATTCTTTTCCTACTTTTTCTATTAACTCTTTTCTTATAACTTGTTTTTTAACAGCTTCAATAAATTCAGTATCTGCTTTTTCATCTAATGTAACAACTAAATTTTTATTTTCTTCTGTTAAAGTAGGTATTGTACTATAATCATGTATGCTGTTTATTTCTTCAGTTATAGCACTTGCAATATGTGGCATAACTTGAGCTCCATCTTCCCAGTATACTTTGTATCCATTATATTCTGGTGGATTGTGACTAGCAGTTATAACTATACCAGCTATAGTATTTAAGTTTCTAACTGCAAAAGATAACTCAGGAGTAGTTCTTAAAGAGTCAAATATATATGCTTTTATACCACAAGCCGCTAATGTATTTGCTGCTTCTATACAAAACTCTCTAGACATATGTCTATTATCGTGAGCTATTACAACGCCTCTATTTTTTTCTTCTTCAGTAGTGTTCTTTATTATGTAATTAGCAAGACCAAAAGTAGCTCTTCTTACTGTATATATATTAATTCTATTAGTTCCAGCAGCTATAACACCTCTTAATCCTGCTGTACCAAATTCTAAATCCTTGTAAAATCTATCTTCAATTTCTTTTTCATTACCTTCTAAATTTAATAGTTCTTCCTTAGTTTCTTTGTCAAAGTATGGATTGTTTCTCCATTCATTATACTTATCCATATAGTTCATTATAAAAATGCCCCCCTTAAATTACTTATATTTTGATGTTATCTATTTATGTATATTTTATACTGTTTTAATATTTTAGTAAAGATTTACTTATATAGTCAATAACTGGTACTTACTTTTAATTTAATATGTATATGTCAATTGTTCGTCTTCCCCAGCTATATGCATCTGTTTCACTTCCCATAAAGATATCTATTTTATTTCCTTTTATAGCTCCACCACAATCTTCTGCAGTAAATGTCATATTAAATTTTGGAATATATACCTTAGTTCCATAAGGAATTACTTTTGGATCAACAGCTATTGTTCCCCATTTAGGTTTTGTACCTGTTGCAGTTATTGTGCCTGTTGCATAAGCTGTTGCAACAACACTCATTTGCCTCGAGTTATTTCCCCTTGAAGCTACCATAATCTCTTCTTTTATTCCCTTTTTTATAACTTTATTAGTTGGACTCTTTACTACTTTTTCTGATACTAGATTTTTATCAACTAATTTACCATCTTCATAAATTAGTTCATATATCATTTCTTTTTCTCCATCTTTTCCTTCCTGATCTATTTTAGTTTCTCCTTTTGATAAATTATCATCTTCATTTATAGTTATTTCAAACGGTATTTTTTCATACTCTTTTTTCTCTTTTATATCAACATTTACTATATTTATTTCCATATAGTCTTTTAGCTCATCATTTAAATTAGGTGTTATCTTGTCATTATTATCGTATTTTATACCTTTTTCATCTAATAAGTCCTTTATATTTTTTTTAAATGATGATGTGATTATAACTTTATCATTTACAATTATTTTGATTTGTTCTTTTTTTAGTGTCCAATATGAAAACAATGATATTATCAGTATTAAAACAGAAAATAAAAATACAACTATTTTATGTTTCTCCTTAATCCTCATATTCTCCTCCTTAAAATTCATATTATTTTCAAATTTATCCGTGCTATAGCTTGTTTTTAAATATATATTAATAAATTAAAAAAATATGTAACAAATTTGTAACGCATATAAAAAAATAAAGAGAATAGAATTACCTATTCTCTTTAAAACTATTTTTAAAATATATTCATCATAACTACATTTCTAAGAATGTATTTAAGTTTATAACATTTTAGTATACCACTTTATAGTATCTAGTATCCCTTTTTCAAAACTATATACAGGCTTCCAATTAAGAGTTGTTTTTATTTTTGTTGAATCTATAGCATATCTTAAATCATGACCTGGTCTATCATTCACATATTTTATAAGTTTTTCTGATTTTCCAAGTTCCTTTAAAATTATTTTTACAACATCTATATTTGATTTTTCATTATTTCCACCTATATTATATATTTCTCCAATTTTCCCTTCGTGTATTATTAAATCAATAGCCGTACAATGATCATATACATGTAACCAATCCCTTACATTGAGTCCATTACCATATACAGGAAGATTATCATTATTTATAGCTTTAGATATCATTAATGGAATTAACTTTTCTAAGTGCTGGTAAGGTCCATAGTTATTAGAGCATCTGGATATGGTTATAGGTAAGCTATATGTTCTATAGTAAGATTTTACTAGCATATCAGCTGATGCTTTTGAAGCCGAATATGGTGAACTTGGATTTAATGGAGTCTTCTCAGTAAATAGGATATTTTTATCATCTAGTGGTAATTCTCCATAAACTTCATCTGTAGATACTTGATGAAATCTTTTTATATTGTATTTTCTACAAGCATCTAATAATACTTGAGTACCCAATATATTGGTTATAGTAAAAATTTGTGGGTTTAATATTGAATTATCTACATGAGATTCAGCTGCAAAATTTATTACTATATCAAATTTTTCGTTTTCAAATAATTTAAATATAAATTCTTGGTCTGCTATATCTCCATGTATGAATCTATAGTTTTTATTATCTTCAATATCTTTTAAGTTATCTAAATTAGCAGCATATGTTAGCTTATCTAAATTGATAACTTGATAATCATTGTACTTTGATAATATATAATGTATGAAGTTAGAACCTATAAAACCAGCTCCACCAGTTATCAACATCTTTTTCATATTAATAAATCCCTTCTTCGTATTAAATAGTCTTTTAATGCATCTTCCCAATGAGGCAAAGGTTTAAATCCATACTCAATTAATTTATCTTTACTTAATTTACTATTCAGTGGTCTTTTAGCTCTAGATGCATATTCATTACTGTTTATTGCCTTTATATCAATATTTATATTAGCTAATTTAAATATAGTATCTGCAAACTCATACCAACTACAATATCCTTCATTAGTCGCATGATATAATCCATATTTACTAGTTTCAAGCATATCTACTAGAAGCCTTGATAAATCTTTTGTATATGTTGGAGATCCTATTTGATCATTTACTATACTCAATTGATTATTAGTTTTAGAAAGGCGTAACATAGTTTCTATAAAGTTCTTTCCATTAATATTAAATACCCAAGATGTTCTAACTATATAGTATTTATCTAGTATCTCCTGCACATATTTCTCACCAGCTAGCTTACTTTCTCCATATATATTGATAGGGTTTGTTTCATCATTTTCTGTATATTCACCATCCTTTGTTCCATCAAATACATAATCTGTACTTATATAAATCATTGGGATATCTAATATTTTAGCGCATTTAGCTATATGTTTCGTTGCAGTTGCATTTATTTTTATACATAAGTCTTTTTCATCTTCAGCTTTGTCTACTTGTGTGTATGCAGCACAATGTACTATAGCTTCACAGTTGCTATTTAATATATAATTTCTAATACTATCTTCACTACATAAATTAAATTCAGAGCGATTTGGTGATAGTGTAGAATAGCCCCTTTTTAATAATTCTTTTACAACATCGCTTCCTAATTGACCAGTAGATCCTGTAACTAATATATTATTCATTGTAATCAATCTCCGTTGTATTTAAATGGACTATTAAATTCTTTAAAAGTAGAATGGAGTTTATCTTTATCTGATAATATTATTTCATTTATATCCTTTATTGGCCAATCTATATTTAATGTAGGGTCATTCCAAAGTATTCCAGATTCAGCATTATGATTATAGAAATCAGTGCATTTATATACAAAGGTTGCCGTATCAGATAATACTAAAAATCCATGAGCAAACCCTTCTGGTATATAAAGCTGTCTTTTATTTTCTTCTGAGAGTATTACACCCTCATATTTACCATATGTGGGTGATCCTTTTCTTAGGTCTACTGCTACGTCATATACCTCTCCTTGTGTTACTCTTACTAGTTTTCCTTGAGTATTTTGTGTTTGAAAGTGTAGTCCTCTTAGGACCCCTTTTTTAGATTTAGATTCATTATCTTGGACAAAATTCATTTTTAGACCTGCTTCAAAAAAATCTTTTTTGTTGTATGATTCAAAAAAGTATCCTCTATTGTCTCCATATATATTTGTCTCTATTATATATAGATGTTTTATTTTAGTCTGTATAAAATTAAACTTATTCATATTAATACTCCTATATGGACTTTATTGTTTTTTAATATAATATATTTCAATTTTTATTATTTTTTTATATTAAATCACATCTTTTTTTTAACTCATCAATATATTTTTCCATAATCGGATCATAAACTTTATTACAATCTTTATCTATTCTTGTAAAAAATTCTTGAATATACTCCTCATTAATATGTTTCCCATTTTTTCTTCTACACTTCTCAATACAGTCTTCCCTTGATTTAATGTAATAATGATTTATACGAATTTTATTACAAGTTGAATTCTTGAAAAAGCAACTTTCAATGCGTTTTCCATTTTCACTTACACAATAAAAAGGTTCTCTATATATAGCTGAGTGTGGCTCTATATTAAATGCAATAGTAACTCTTGGATTACATATTGTTTTTATATGCTTATTTAAATCATAATTATCATATGCTCTGTACTTATAATTTTCAACTACTAGCCCATCTATTTTTTTTTCATTATATGAAGATCCGTACACTCTCCAATTAATTCCTATACCCCCACAATTTTCATACCTATAAAATATGTCATCAATAACTTCTATTATATTCTTTCTATTTACAGGTACAATAAACTCATCTACGTCAATAAAACCCATATATTTAGTATCATATTTGTATTTATATAAAGAATCATTATACGCTGCCAATTGAGCTTCTAGCCGAGTAGAGTAAACTCCTTTCGTAGGCCAATAAGTGTAAGTTACAATTCCTTGACTTATATAACTAGATAATTTTTTATATAAATCGTCACTACTTTCATTATCATAAATATAAAAATGAGTTACTCCTATCATTCTGTGAAATTCAATCCATTCTTTAATATAAAAAGCTTCATTTTTTACTATTAAAGTAAGTGATAAAATATCATCCTTAACAATTATATTTTCTTGTACTTTATCTAATAAACTACCCGTTATATTGTCTAATATTATTAAAACATTATCTTTATTATCTTCATTAATTATATGAAGCAAATCGTCATTATATTTATTTAAGATATCTATAATCGGATTATTCTTCAAGCAAGAATATTCTTCTAAATATTGTTTAAATTCAGTAATAATCTTTTGTACATTATTAGCAACTATATTAATTGATAGATTATTATTGATTAATAAATTTCGTTCTTTCTTAATGGATGATTTTATGCTTAATGTTAGATTAATGATATCATCATATACTTCTTTAATCAAATAGTAAAACTCCTTTCAAATAAATTTTAAATATGTTTTATAAATACTTACATTAAATTAATATCATATTTTTCTACTAATTAGTACGTCTATATACTCTGCTCTTATTCCTAAGTCTACGTTGTCTATAGTAAATATTTGAGTAACCATACCACTTGATTTATATATTAAATCTACTATATCATATCCATAATGAAATGTTACTGGACTACCTTTTGGATTTATAGGATTTCCATGATATTCTTTTTCTTTTAAAAATATAATATTATTATTATCATCTAATTTAGCCCAACATTCAGTAGTTCTTTCCTTATTAATCAATGGAACCGTAAATATATGTGCCCCTCCTGGTTTTAGCGTTCGTGCTATTTCCCTAAAAGCACTTTGTGGATTAAATATATGTTCCATAACATCTTGAGTTATAACCAAATCAAAGCTTTCATCTTTAAATGTCTGTGATTCTAAATTTTCATTCCTATATCCATTAATTATTTTACCTTTATCACTTTCACCATAATATTGAGAAGCTATATAATTAGGACATTTATTTTGTAACTTTAAACTAGCACCTCTTTTGAATGGTGATGATTCATGTATGTCTAATAAATTATAATTCGGATAAAATTTTTCAATTAAATACATTAACGCTCGTTCTCTAGGTATAGATTTGCAATTTGAGCATATATAATTATCTCTATACCAACTATTTGTAGCTATAAATTTTACATTTTTATCGCAACATACACAGTATCCATCATTCTCAAAATAATATTTCATATCACTAGCACTCCTAAACCTTTAGATATTTTTTTACTATAGTTCTGTATAATTGTACTTTATTGGAGATCTCTTTAGATAAATCATATTTATTTGAAATATAATTTTGAATAGCTACTATTTCATTAAAGTGAATTTTATTATTTACTGTTTTAACAATACTATCTTCATGTCTACGATGATAATTTAGAGATTTACTACAGAAATAAATATTTCCTATTTCTAATAAGTTTATATAAAATAGCCAATCTCCTGCTACTTTATAGTTGTCTATTTCTGAGCATATTACATTTATATTATTAACTTTTTTAAATACCACAGCAGAGATATTAGGAATTGTATTTTTTATAGACATACATTGTTTTATTTCATCTACTCCATTATTAACATAGTCTGTAGACCATTTATGAATATCTACATCATTAGTATAATACAAGTACTCATTTGCAATTATACTTCCAGCTTCATTGATTTGCTTAGATTGAGAATATGAAATAACAACATTATCATACTCAAATCCTTTCATTATATTTTCTAAGAAATATCTATCACTTAAGTCGTCTGCTTCAGCTATCCAAATATAATCACCCTTTGCTTTTGAAATGCCTTTTTTCCACTGACTAAATACATTGCCTGAGTTTTCTAAGTTCAAATCTATAATTATATTATTATAGCTTTTATCTATATAGTTAATTACCTTTTCATTACTATTATCTGTGGACGCATCATCTAGATAAATAATTTCATATATAGGATAAGTTTGATTATCTATACTCTTAAGCCTTTCTATTATATAATGTTCATAGTTATAGTTAGGAACTATAACTGATACCTTCTCATATTTATGTTCAAGTAATTCTAGTAATTTATAAATATAGTCATAAAAATTAAATTTTTCTTCTACTATACCCATACATTTTTGTCCCATAAGATTTAATTTAGTTTTATCAAATATATTTTCCATTATTATTTTCTCAGTCATAATTAAATCTTCAAAATCAACAATAAATCCAGTGTCATTATGCTTTACTATATCTACAAATCCACCTGCATTATTAAATCCAACTACAGGTAATCCATAATACATACTTTCTAATACTACAGAAGGGAATGGATCTTCTCTTGAAGTTAAAAGATATAAATCAGAACTTAAATAATATTTTTCTAAATCATTAGTAAAATTTTCAAATATTAAATTTTTATTTCTAAGACTTTCACTGCTACAAACTTTAGATACATAATTAGTATCTATAGGACCTATCCAAATAAAATATATATTTTTATTTTTTTTGCTAATTTTATTAGCTATATCTATGAATAAATCTATTCCTTTTCTTTTATCTCCATACCCAACACCTAATACAATCTTTGAATTTTGACTTATATTTAACTTTTCTTTTAAATCTTTTGTACATATTTTTTTATCTTTATATTCTCTTTTATTATTGAATACACCTTGAGGTATAATTTTAGACTTATTTTCAATATTTTTATCTACTATATCTTTAAATTCATCTTTAACATATTTAGAAGGAAATATTATTGTATCTGAGTAAAGTGATATATTACGTGCTTTTTCTTCAGCATTATATGCTTTTATTGTTCCACTCAATTCATGTATCAAAGTTATAACTTTATAATTTTCATTTTTTAGTAGTTTAACTAGATCACCAGAAATAACAGTGTTGCATATTGCTATATCAACTCCTGAGTTTCTTAATTTTTTAATTATACTGTGAGCCTTTTCTAAATTATTATCTACATTATAAAAATCACCGTATTTTTTAAACTCATCTTCAAACCAACCGCCATTTATAGCTATTATACTAATATCATACTTGAATTTTTCTTTTAAATACTTAATGATATTTAATGATAATAATTGAGCTCCACCATATTTAGTATCATGAGATACATAAAGTATTTTTTTATTTAATTTTCTAGTTTCTAAAATAGCTTCTTTCGTTGAATTTAAATAAGAGTATCCATACTTTACATCTGGTTCAAGATATGCTCCTTCGCCCCATTCATTCCATGCATTTATAAATACAAATTGCTCATCTTTATTTTTTTTAGTTTTAGTGTAGATAATAATATCTTTAAGCCACTGTTTATATAATTCAGGAGAGGAATTATAAAATATTGTTGATTTATTACCTCTTCTAGGTGTGTTATCCCATGATGGTATTATTGTTTTAAATAAATTATATTTTTCTTTATCCTCTTTTAAGTATAATTTATTATTTACATAGTAACTATAGTCTACTATATTACCTTTAAAATTTGGATTTTTAAATGAAACTTGGCTAGAGATATAATTGTATTTATACATTCCATTTGGCGGAAATTCAACAGCAGCATCTAGTCCATACTTTGTTGGATTTTTACAAGCAAATCCTTGTGCTCCTATTAAATAAATTCCCTTATAGCCATGATCTTCCATCCATTTTCTCCATCTAACTATAGTATCTTCTGGATTTGGAAATAGTTCTATTCGATATACTATTAATACTGGTTTTTCATCTATTTTTATATATCTAGTATCATTAAAATATTTACTTATATCTTCTATAAAATTAATATCATCTTCTGGTGAGTGCTTTTGTGCTATTAATACTTCATTATCTAAACCATCCCATCTTCTAGTCCAATTCTCATTTGCCCAACATAAGCAAAATGGAATATCTAAATCTTTATTTTCTATAAGCATATTTACAGGCTTTTCTAATAATCTCTTCCCTGCAAACCAATAGTGATGAAAACAAAAACCATATATTCCGTATTGTTTTGCCAATTCTATTTGTCTTTTCATTACTTCTTTATTTGTTAAGTTATAATATCCAAGTTCTCCTGGGATATGAGGCTGATAGTGACCTTTAAATTGTGGGATGGCTTTTTTTACATTTGTCCATTCTGTAAATCCTTCTCCCCACCACTTATCATTTTCTGGTATTTGATGAAATTGAGGTAGATAAAATGCAATTAACTTGACATCATCTGATTTTAATCTAAATATAGTACTATTTTCACTAATAGATCTATTTCCAAGGTTACTTTCTTCATTTAGAATGGAATTTAATAATTTTAAACTTGGTTCATCATTTACTTTAATTTTATTAAAGCTTTCTTTATCTTTTGAATCCTTTCCTCTGTTTAATATTTTCATAACTCAATCCTCACCTTTTATTATTCATTTTTGTAAAGATATAGAATAAACAATATATTAACTTTTTTATATATTTTATAACTCAATACATACTATATTTTATTAAATAAAAACAAATCTATAAGAAAATATAAGTTTATTTATTTTTAATAGGATTATTTTCATTATTACTTCTTAATAAAAGTAAACTTTCTTTTTGCTCTATAAATTTCCTTATTCCAGATTCTATATCCGTATTACATGTATAATTTAATATTTTTTTAGCTTTGTTTATATCTAATACATTAGATTTAACATCTATAGCTCTAGAAGGTAAATATTCTACATTTGCGTGTTTTTCAGTAATTTTTTCTATTGTTTTTAATATATCATTAATAGAATGTCCGACTCCACTCCCTATATTAAATATAGGACATACATCTTGTTTAAATTTATATGAAATAACAGATTCTATTGCTTTACAAACATCATCAATTTCAACATAGTCTCTTACTGTATTTCCATCTCCATATATAATTACTTCTTTATCCTTCATAATGCTATCTAAGAAAACTGAAATTATACCTATATTTTTTTGTGGATTTTGCCATACTCCATATGGATTAGATACTCTTAATATAATATTTTCCATATTATATATTTCATTGTACATTAATAATATTTTTTCAATAGTTAATTTAATTATCCCATAATTATTTATAGGATTAGTCTGCATATCCTCAGAGTACTTTTTTATATTTATATTTCCATTTCCATAAATAGTTCCACCAGATGATATAAATACTATCCTTTTTATACTATTATTTTTGCATAACTCACATAATTCAATTGCCTTTTTTATATCTTTTTCATATCCACTATATATATCACACATAGATGTTTGAGGTGACACACTGCTTATTAAATGTACTACACAATCTACATTGTTTACGTATTTTCCTAAATTATTATCCTCAAAAAAATTTCCTTCTACGATTTGACACTTTTCTAGAATATTAGTATCTAAAATTTTTTCAGATATATTTCTATCATAAATTATAATTTGATTATTTGTAGTTAGCAGTAATCTAGCCAAGTTTTGACCTATAAAACCTGCTCCACCTAACAAAATATATTTTCCCATCTAATAACCTCACTAAAAAATTTATAGTAATTTTTCTTAATTATATTTAATGTATTTTATGAAAATTAAATATTAATACTTTTAAGCTTTTTAATTTTATACATATAGTCCGAAGCTTTCTTTAAATTTTCAAAAGTCCCAGCATCAAACCAAGCTACATCTTTATCTAAAATTTCAACCTTTAACTTATTAGCTATTAAATACTCATTATTTATTGAAGTTATTTCTAATTCTCCTCTATCAGATGGTTTAATACTTTTAGCTATCTTTATAACATCATTATCATAAAAGTATAGTCCTGGAACTATATAATTAGATTTTGGTTTTTCTGGTTTTTCTTCTATTGATAAAACATTGAATTTATCATCAAATTCAACTACACCAAAAGATTTAGGATCATCTACTAAGTAGCCAAATATAGTAGCTCCTTCTGTAAGCTTAGAACATTTTTCTAATATTGAAAGTAAGTTTCCGCCATTAAATATATTATCACCTAATATCAAACATACACTATCACCGCCTATAAATGTTTCACCAATTATAAATGCCTCTGCTAAACCATTAGGTTCTTGTTGGATTTCATATTTAAGATTAACACCAAAGTCATTTCCATCTCCTAACAAATCTTGAAACATCAATATATCTCTTGGTGTAGATATTATAAGAATATCTTTTATCCCAGCTGATATTAAAGTAGATAATGGATAATATATCATGGGTTTATCATATACAGGTAATAGTTGCTTTGATATCACTTTAGTTAAAGGATAAAGTCTTGTTCCAGATCCACCCGCTAATATTATGCCTTTCATAAATTGTCACCTTCATTAAATTATATTTTTATGCTTACATCTATCTTCCTATTGAGTAGTATTTAATATCTAATTTTGCTACTTCATTTAAGTTATAGCAATTTCTACCATCTAGTACTATAGGATTTTTCATTAAATTTTTATATTTATTTAAATCGTAATTAACAATTTCATCCCACTCAGTCATTATTAAACATAACTGAGAATCTTTTATAGCATCATCAATGGTATTTGTATAAATTATTTTCGGTTCGTTTTTAAATATTTTTTTACAATTATCGGTTCCTATAGGATCATATACTCTAACATTTGCTCCATTATCAATTAAGTATTTAATATTTGATATAGATGGTGCCTCTCTCATATCATCTGTTCCAGGTTTAAATGTAACTCCTAAGATGGCAACATTTAAACCATCGAAGCTTTTTACAATCTTATTAGCCTTCTCTATAAGTTTAAGTTTTTGGGATTCATTTACATCTATAGCTGCTTTTATAGTTCTTAATTCATAATCACAATTATTTGCTATGTTATAAAGAGCTTTTGTATCCTTTGGGAAACAAGAACCACCATATCCTATACCTGCATTAAAAAATTTATCTCCTATTCTAATATCAAATTTCATACCTTTTACTACATCATCTATATTAGCTCCAACTTTTTCACATAAATTTGCTATATCATTTATATATGATATTTTTAATGCTAAAAAGTTATTAGATGCATACTTTATCATTTCACTACTTTCTCGATTTACGCATACTATAGGAATATTAAACGGTTTGTATATTTTTCTTAATATTTCTTCTGCATATTTACTTTTTACTCCAATAATTATCCTTGAAGCATTTAAAGTATCTTCTACTGCTGTTCCTTGTGATAAAAATTCTGGATTTGATGCTACCTCTACAGATATATTATTGTTTAATTTTTCATTGATATATTTTTCTATACTATTACATGTACCTATAGGAACAGTAGATTTTACTACTACTAATGTATCTTTATTTATAGTACTAGCAATTTTATCACATGCATCAAATAAATATTCTAAGTTTGCAGAACCATCATCCCTTTCTGGAGTTCCTACTGCTAATATTATTACATCTGCATCTTTATATGCATATTTATAGTCTGTAGTAAAATCTAAATTTCCTTTTTTATAATTTTTGTTTATTAACTCTTCTAATCTATTTTCATATATTGTTGATATTCCTTTTTTTAAATTATTAATTTTAATATCATCTATATCAACGCAAATAATATTTCCTGCATCTATTTCAGCCAAACATGTACCTGTTACTAATCCTACATATCCAGTACCAACTATAGCAATTTTCATTAAAATCCCTCCATGTAAGTATAAAATTGTCTGTTAATGAGATTTTAACCCATTTTTTCTTAAATTTTTCTTTATTTTTCCTAAGTATTTTCTTATAATCTAAGTCGTTATTCTTAAAAGAAATATTCCCAAAATGATGTATAAAAGTATCCTTACTAAGTACAAGTTTATACTTAGCTTCTAATATTCTCATACAATAATCATCATCTTCAAAATTTCCTGGAAAAAATTGCTCATCTAATAATCCAACTTTATTTATAACTTCCCTTTTTATTAATAAACAAAAACCAATAAGTTTATCTCTTGATTCATATTTTCTTGAGTCTTGTATATTAAACTCACTTGCAAAATCTAACATAGATGTTATATCACTATAACCAACTTCTATTCTTTGTTTATTCGAAACATGATTTGATAAGCAACTAACAGCACCAATTTCAGAATTTGACCATAAACAGCTATCTAAGTTATACAACCAGTTCGGAGTAGCTATCACATCATTATTAAGAAGTAATATATTTTCTCCTTTAGATATCTCTATACCTTGATTCCACCCTTTTGCTACTCCATAGTTTTCATTATTTAATATTAACTTAATATCATCTTGTTCTTTTAACCATGCTACAGTTCCATCTGTCGAATTATTGTCAACTACGATTAATTCATATCTATTTTTGTATGTGAATTTTCTTATGCTTTCAATACATAGCTTAGTGTATTTTAGTTGGTTATAGGTGAGTATTATTATACTAGTTAAATGTATATTATTTTCTTTGCTTATATCGATTAAATATGGGTACTTCAAGAGTTTATTAATATCAATCATACAAAAAACCTCGCTATTGGATAGTTTTCTTTTTATTATATGATATAAAATTTTAATTTGACACTTATTCTATTTCACAACATTTCAAAATATATCACTTTTTATCTGACTTAAGCATACTATATTATAAACTTACTTAGTAAAATTCTACAGAAAGTTAATTTATTTTACTTAAAAATTCTATTAAATTAGATTTATTTTAACATCTCGCATATTGTATTTAGTAAAAATATATACTCATCCTTATATGTTGTTGATATAGAAACAAACTTCTAATAAATATTGCTATAAATTATACTTTCTCAAATACGGTTAATATAGATTTATATAATAATAATTAAATTCAAATTAAGCACATTTATAAATAAGTTAATACTTTTATTTTAGAAAGGATTAGATATGTATAAAAACGGATTTTCTATTATAACTGTAACTAATCGAGACTATTGTATAGAAAACATGATTAATAACTTTTTAAGACAAGAATTTAACGATAAAGAACTAATTATAGTAATTAACAATGATAAAATTAATATAGAGGATATATATAAATATATAAATAAAGAATTAAATATATTTGTTTATAAATTACCTGAAAAGACTTCTTTAGGAGCATGCTTAAACTTTGGTATCAATAAATCAAATTATAATATTATATCAAAATTTGATGATGACGATTATTATGGGCCTTATTATTTAGATGAAGCTAATAAGGCTTTTTTAAGAGAAGGATGCTATGTTTTAGGTAAGCAAAAGACTTACTACTACTTAGAACAATATAAAAAACTTATTTTAAAAAGGGTTGCAACAGAGAATGCATATTCTCAAAATTTAATGGGATCTACTATATGTTTTAAAAGAAAAGTTTTTGATAATATAAAATTTAAGGATATTTCTATTAGAGAAGATTATAATTTTAATAGCGAATGTATAAAATATGGCTATATGCTTTATTCAACTTCATCTTATAATCACTTAGTATTTAAGCATGCAGATATAAGTAAACATACATTTAAATCCAATATAAATATGTTAATAAATAAATGTATTGAAATTAAATCTAATATTGAATTTGAAGATTGTTTTGACATAATAAATAAAAAAGCTATCTAAATCTAGATAGCTTTTTTAATCATTTTAGTTATTTTCTGAAACTGAAGCACCATTAAATACTTCTTTATCTAACTTTTTAAGAGACTTTCCAACTATTACAGCTGTAGTAGTTGAACCATTTACATTTAACATTGTACGTCCCATATCAAGTATTGGATCTATTGCAAGTATTCCACCAGCTAGTGGGAAGTATGATCCGATACCTACACCTGATAAAACTACTGAAACTGCCATTGTAGCTGTTCCTGGAAGTCCTGCTATACCTAGCGAACTTATAGTTATAACAACTAAAAGCATTGCATAGAAGCTTGCATTCATTTCAACACCAGCCATATTAGCTATTGTTACTGCCATTAATGCTGGATATATACCAGCACATCCGTTCATACCCATATTAGCACCTAAACTTGCAGTGAAACTTGCAACACCTTCTTCAACACCTTGCTTATCAGTTAAAGCCTCTATTGTAACAGGTAATGTACCTAAACTTGATCTAGATGTAAATGCAAGAAGTAATGGCTCTGCAGCATTTTTTATATAAGTTATTGGATTTAATCCATTTAGTGCTATTATTATTAAATGTATAACAAACATTATAGCAACTGATATGTATAATGCTACTATGAACTGAACAACAGATATCATAGATGCTAATCCACGAGCTGTTATAGTATTTGCTAGTAAAGCAACTACTGCATATGGCATAAACTTAATTACTGTCATAGCAACTGATACTATTATCTTATAGAATGCTTCTACTAAATCTATAAATGGCTTTATAATATCTAAGTACTTTTTGCTTAATCTCTTTACTGCAAGTCCTAAGAATGTAGCAAATATTATTATAGCAACTATATTTCCATCAGCCATAGATGCAACAGGATTTGATGGTAATAATCCTCTTAAAGTATCAACTAAAGGAGTTATTTCTCTAAGCTCTGTATCTGCAGTAGCTGCTACATCTGTTCCTACACCTAGTTTCATAACATTCCCTACTACTATACCAACTATTGCAGCAAGTGCAGTTGTCATAAGTAACATTCCTAATGATTTAAATGTTAATTTTCCTAAGTCATCACCTTCACCCATATTTATGATAACTCTTAATATTGATACAAATACCATTGGAACAACTAACATCTTTAATAGATCCATAAATCCTGAACCAAATAATCCATACCATTTAGTAACTTCTTGTAACCAAGTAACTTCTGCTGGATTTTCTGGAAGTCCTGCTACTAATTGTATAATAACCCCTAATATAAGTCCTATTATTGTTGCATATATTGTTCTTGTAGAAAATTTAACTTTTTTCTTTTCGAACTGCTTAACAATAAAAAATGTTCCTATAAGTACAGCTATAAAAATAACAGTTTTTAAATCTGTAATCATAAGGAATTGTGATAAGAATGAACTCTCTCCCATTTTATAATCTTCCTCCGTGTATATGAAATTTTTATGTCAATTTAGTCTTTTGACAAAAACTATGATATATTATTAACTTAACAAAGTCAATACATTTTATTACTTTTTTTTACTTTTTAGTATAAAAAACACATCTATATTCTATATTAACTAAATTTTATATGTATAATACTCATTTTTACTTTATTTTTTATTATAAACTTGTTTTATTTTTACTTTCTTTTTTTAATTTTCTTTTTTTTCTATGTCTAGATTTTCTAACTAATGTTGACTCTACCTCTTCAGATGTTTCCTCTGTAGTAGTGTCTATACTAGTACTTTGTGCAGCTTGACTTGCAGCTAATCGACCTTTTTTTATAAGTAGTAGAGCTAGATCAGCAGATATCATTCCAAGAAAAGTTACTAATATTTCTAAATCTTCTACGCTTACTTCTTCTGCTATGGCATATGATATTGTTGATGATAATAATACAAAGTCTGCATAACTAAAGCTGTTTAAACCTGTATTTATATTTTGAGAGGTGTTATCAGAAGCGCCCGTACTAGCACTTGTACTAGCTATACCTGAACTAGTTTGGCGATTGTTACTTTTAATATCCATAATAATCCTCCCTTCTTACTTATTTACATTAGTAAATTATATGCACTGTATTACAATACTTTCATAAAAAAATCTCTATAAATATTTATTTATAGAGATTTTTTAACCAAAAGTTCTTAGGATCTTGATTTTCATTTATTGGTAAAATATCATACCCTTCTTCAATTAAGTAATTTATTAAAGAGTCTAATGCTTCTACTGTTTGTTTTTTTTCATGTATCAATAGTACTATTTCATTTTTATTTTTAGAATATGTTTTTGCATTTTCTACTATTTCACTAGATGAAGATTTCCAATCTTGTGTATCTATATTCCAATCCCATATCTTATATCCTGCATTTACTAAGTTATTATAACTCTCTTTAGATGCATATGGTTTACTTCCATATGGTAATCTAACTAAGTTTGAATATCTTCCAGTAATTTCATAAAAAGTTTGATTGTTTAAATCAAATTCTTCTTTTGCAGAAATACTTGTTTTATACAACTTATGAATATCATGTGATACACTATGAAGGCCAGCTGTATTTCCACTTTCTACTATTTTCTTTACTTTCTCTGGATAAATATTCATATTTCTATCTATCAAGAAGAAAGTTCCTTTGACTTTATATTTATCTAATATTCTTAATATATCATCTGTGTACTTTGATGGACCATCATCTATTGTTATATAAGCTACTTTTCTAGAATTATATGATTCATTTATAGTTTCTTTTTCTTGACTATTTGTTGTAGTTTTATATTTAACAGAATATGCATCACAATAAGAACTATTAGAACTTATAAAAAAGATTACTGCTATACTTAGCATTATTAAAACTTTACTTTTCTTAGTTTTCATAAGTATCCCTCCAGTGTTTATTTAGCTTTTATGTCTTCTTACGAATTTATTTATTTCTCATTTATATTATTAGTCAAATTTCTTCTTTTATCATTTATTTGCTAAATAAAAATATATAAATAAATGGAAATTCATAATATCTCATTTTAACTATATAAGATAATTTATATATAATAAAAAATTCGCTTCGCTCATTTCGCCAACGATATATTCTTTCTACCGCTACAGATACATCCGTTGCTCAAAAATGTTATTTTTTACGTTTATAAAGTCATTGATATTACTTATATTCATAGGTTATTCACAAATATAGTTATGATGTAATTTCCGTATACGTAAAAAAATAGGAAAACATCGTTTATAGTTGTTTTCCTATTTTTCCTATTTATTATTTAATGTATTTGTACTCATATAACAAAATCACACTTAGTTTATTTTATAAAGTCTTGCTTCCCAAGGTTTTAATTCAAAATTATTTAAGTCTTTATGAGCATCTACATTATAATTAGATAATATTAAATTTTCATACTTTAACGTTAATTTCTCATATTTATAATTAGAAGATTCGCTTTTTAAATTGCATATTACTAAGAATTTTTCATCATTTAATATTCTTTCATATGCAAATATATTTGTATCATCCTCTAGTATAAGATTGTATTTACCATATATTAGACATTCACTACTCTTCTTAATTTTTATCATTTTTTTATAAAAGTTAAGTATTGAGTCATCATCTTCAAGTTGTTCTTTTACATTTATATATTTATAATTAGGATTTACATGAATCCATGGATTAGATTTACTAAATCCCGCATTTAAACTATCATCCCACTGCATAGGTGTGCGAGTATTATCTCTTGATGTATTCCATATATGTTCTAATGCATCTTTTGGACTCATCCCTTGATTTATAAGCTGATTATATTCATTTATGGATCTAATATCATCATATTCGTTTATATCATTAAATTTAACATTTGTCATACCAATTTCTTGTCCTTGATATATAAATGGTGTCCCTTTATGCATAAAGTATAGTAATCCTAACGCTTTAGCACTTTCTTTTAAAAATCTAGTATCATCACCCCAAGATGATACTACCCTAGTTATATCATGATTTTCTATAAATAATGCATTCCATCCATCATTTTCAAGATTAACTTGCCACTTATTCCATACTTTTTTTAAATTTGGTAAATTAAACTCTGAGCTATTCCATAAATCTATATGCTCAAACTGAAATAGCATATTAAACTTTCCATCATTTTCTCCAACCCAATCAGTAGCTTGTTCAGCTTTTACACCATTTGCTTCTCCTACAGTCATTATATCATATTTACTAAATGTATTTTCTTTTAACTCTCTTAGATAGTCATGTATTCCTTCAACATTCATATGTTTATCAAAAGATGGCACATATTTTAAATTATCAGGATTGTCCATATCAACTAATCCTTCCTCTTTATTTATATGACTTATAGCATCTACTCTGAATCCATCTATTCCTTTATCTAACCACCAATTTATCATCTTATATATTTCATTTCTCATATCTTCATTTTCCCAGTTTAAATCTGGTTGCTTTTTACTAAACAGATGTAAATAGTATTCCTTTGTATTTTCATCATATTCCCATGCTGATCCTTTGAATATACTTTCCCAATTGTTTGGTTCTTTATTATCTTTTCCTTCTCTCCAAATATACCAATCTCTCTTTGGATTTTGTTTAGATGACCTAGACTCTATAAACCAAGGATGCTCATCGCTTGTATGATTTATTACTAGATCTATTATAATCTTCATATTTCTTTTATGAATTTCACTTAATAATTCATTAAAGTCTTCCATAGTTCCAAAATCGCTCATTATATCTTGATAATCGCTTATATCATATCCGTTATCATCATTTGGAGATTTATACACAGGACATATCCAAATAACATCTATTCCTAAATCTTTTAAGTAATCTAATTTTGATATTATTCCTTGTAAATCCCCTATTCCATCATTATTTGAATCCATAAAACTACGTGGATATATTTGATATGCAACTGCTTCTTTCCACCACTTTTTTTCCATTATATCCCCCTTAAACAATGCAATCGTTTGCTCTTTTATTAAAAAATAAATGCCAATTAATTTGACATTTATTTTTTCTTAATTTAAATATATCATTAAAGAAAAATGTTTTCAATATATTTATTTTATTTTATATTTATTCTCTGATACTAATTCTTCCCTTATTTTATTATTTTCTTCTCCTAAAAATACTCTATATGTCTTTACTATTATTTTGTCTTTTTCACGACTTTCTTGTGTTCTTATATATAATTTTTCTCTATCTTGATTACAACCATATATTTTAGAAGTAATCGCTCCATTTGCAACTATATTTTTTATATATATAGGATGAGCAAAGTTGTTTTTAAATTTTAAATCTATATATCCATAAGATACTGCTGCATCCCTTCCCTTTGACACATAGTGAGATGGATATGTATGATTATGAACTTCTTGTATTTCAAGACCTGACATTAAAGCAGCATTATATATTGTAGTTGATACTTGACATACCCCACCCCCTTCGCCATTAACATATCTTCCACCTACTATTACCTTTGCAGTTTTATATCCATTACTCCATGTTCTTGCTCCAGTGGATTTATTATATGAAAATGTATCACCAGGCATTATAAGTATATCACTAGTGCTCTTTCCAGCAACATATATATTACTTCCCCTTGCACTATTTTCATTAAAACTTGTACTAAATTGACCTAATATAGTATTTATAGATTTTACTTGTTCTGTAGTAATTGTTGGCTTTATAATTTTTACAGGAAGTTTTATATCTTTTATATCTTTATTTTTTATCATATCGTATATTTGCTCTTTTAAGGAAGCAATGTCAACTTCTAATCCTTCCTTTGATGGAGTTGTTATCATCTGCCCACTATCACTTATTTCTAATGTAGCTTGTTGAACTTTCTTATTTATATCATTTTGAATATATGATAATTGTTCGCTTAATTTAACTTCATTATAAGTTGCATTTAGCTTAATTTTATATGGTTTATTTAGGTCCAAATTACATTTTCTTTTTATATTTTCTATATTACTATCGCTTCTAGTATAGCTATATGCATTTTTAACTGCATCATCAGTATTATAGCTTAGGTCTATATCCTGTGGGTTTATACACCATGTTTTATCTTTATATTTCATGTATATTGGTTTAAGCAAATATTTTTTATCTACTGCATCTTTAGCTTCATCTAACTTCATTTTTCCAACATGTACTTGTTCAATATATATATTCTTAAATATTTTACCACTAAAACTATTATTTTGATTTGACATACCTGTAGTTAAAATTAGTATTATAAATAAAGATGATATTAATGTGAATTTATTAATTAATTTATATTTACCCATTATTATACGTACTCCTTGATATATTTTTATAAATTTATGTTTGCCTATAATTTGCTTTATATTCTTATTATTGCTATATATCTTTATGAATAAATATGTTTATTTTGCAAATACTTTTAGTGTATATTTATAACATTTTATATGGAGGTATTTATGAAAAATTCTAAACAACATTTAACTGATGCTTTTTCTAGTCTTCAAGATGCTCAAATTAATTTAAGACATGCTCTAGATAATTCAGAGAAGTTAAATAATACAGAAAGAATAAAATCTACTTTATCTTTAGTAAATGAAGCAGTATTTGCTGCAGCAAACACTGTTGCAAATTACCAAGACTCTCATGATAGAGAAAAATAAATATCTAAAATTAAAGGCTTAATTTATATTAAGTCTTTTTTTATATTTTAAAATCAACATTCTTCAACAAAATACTACTATTAATCCTTATTTATGTGTTATAATATCATTGTTAATTATAAAGTATTATTTTTACTTACAAATATATATTGAAGACATAGTCTTCTTATTCTATAGAAAAGAGGTTAATTTAAGCCTCGTATGTAGAGAAATCTGCATAGGACACAACTTGAATTGCAGGTAATTCCTAAAGCCTAAGTGCCACAACGTAAAAGCGAATAGCTTTAAGCGTGAAGGAACGAAAGTAGAAAAAAGTCTTAGGATGGCATATGGTTAAACCCTAAGTGCTGTTAAAAATGGATGTTCATGCAGGGAAATCCTTAATAGGGAGACCTTCAACGACTAGACCTAAAAGGTCGTACACTATAAGCGATTGATAGTGGAAGTAGGTTGCCCCTAACGAGTAATGTCGAGGGTGAAGAAATAGTCTGCTCTCATATGAAAGTATGAGAAGTTCATAAGAGAACTGCATAAGAGTAGCGACCTTATGTGAACACAAGGTGTTTATTTTGATAAAGACTGTAAAATTATCTAAATTCAACGGAGAGCTTTGCGAAAATTTATATGCTAATGTAGTTTTAATTGGTGCATCTAATTTTAATGACATAACAGTTTTATTTAATAAGGTAATTAGCTCAATTTCAAATAAAAACTGGCTTAAATTTCGTGATACAGATTACTTACAAAATGTTTTAAACAATGGTGGATTTATTGTTGGATGTTATGTTGAAGATACATTAGTAGCATGTGCACTTTGTGAACCTCCAAGTGGAGATTATTTAAACAATCTTTATGATATTGGTATGAACGAGGATGAAGTTAACTCAACTTATGTATCTGGATATGTAATGGTGGACCCTCTTTATCGTGGTAATTCATTACACAAGATACTACTTGAGACTAGAATCGAAGAATCTATAGCTAGAGGTAAGAGTCATATACTAACTGCTGTTGCAGCTGAAAATATATTTAGCTTAAGAACTATTTTAAGCCTAGGATTTGAAATGCAACTTCAAAGAGAGAATCAATATGGTATAAATAGATATATTTTATTAAAAAAATTAGACTCTACTTCATCTAAAGACAAAGAAATAATTGCATAATAAATTATTAAAAAGTGGCTATATAAAGGTAAAGTTAACATTTTTTGCTTTTATATAGCTACTTTTTACATCTAATAATACTTTATTATAATTAATCTATTACAATTTTATTACATTTTATATTTTCTTTGACTTATTTGTATATTTTTACGTATAATTAAATCTATATAGGTAAGTAATTAATATATTGGAAAAATATATTAATTACCTACCTATATAGATTTATATAAAGGGGGGGAATATCTATGTCTTTTTTAGAAAAATTAAAAAATAAAAAGATTAAGATAGTTATTGGAATTACAGTTGTATCTAGTTTATTAATAGGTGTTTACTATTTGCATAATAAGAAAAGTAATACTATTAACTCTGAAGAAAATTATGTAGAAACTTATACAATTGCAGATAATGAAAAAATATTTATAAACGGAGTTATACTTCCAACGAAATCTAAAGAGTTTAGCATGCCAACTGAAGGCGAAATAAGTAAATTAAATGTTACAAATGGAAAGATTGTCAAAGAAGGAGATGTTTTATTTACTGTAAAAAATGAGTCAGTAATAAGTGAAATAGACTCTTTAAAAAGCCAAATAAATGAGTTGAAAAAATCAAATATAGATAATGATCCAATAATAAACGCTGAAATAAATAAATTAGAATCTCAGGTTTCTACATTAAATAAAAAAGCGTATATAGACACTACTGCTCCTTTTGCTGGAAAAGTATATTTAAATGATCAAGATGGTAGTTCAATGATAACTCTTCAAAGTAGTACATTTTATATGAAAGGTCAAACTAGTGAACAAGATTTACCAAAACTTCAAATAGATGATCCTGTAACTGTTACAATTTTATCTACAAGTAAAAAAGTTACAGGTAGAGTTAGTGCAATATCTGATAGACCAACATCGAGTCAAGGTGATAATATGAATAATCCTACTCTATCTTATTATGATATAGATATATCATTTGAAGATCAAGAAGATTTAGTTAATGGATTTCATGTTCAAGCTTGTATAGAGATAACTGATAGCTTATGTAAAATACCAAGTTCATCAATACTTAAAGATGAAAATGATAAACCATATGTATTTAAAAGCTATGACGGAATATTAAAGAAACAAAAAATTGAAATCCAAAGTCAAAATGATGAATTTACAGTTGTAAAAGACGGACTTGATAAACAAGATATTATTATTAGATACCCATCAGATAAAATGAATGAAGGTGATGCAATTCCTGTAGATACTTTAGGAATTGATACTGAAGGTATGCAAAGTGAGTAGTTTAATAAAACTTAAGGATATAAATAAATATTATAAGGTGGGTAAAGAAAAATTTCATGTTTTAAAGTCATTAAACATTAATATAGAAGAAGGCGACTTTGTAATGATAATGGGTAAATCAGGTAGTGGTAAAACTACTCTACTTAATGTATTAGCTTTTTTAGATAAATTTGATACTGGTTCATATTTTTTTAATTATGAGAATGTAAGTAACTTAAATGAGAATCAACGTTCAGTTTTTAGGAATAAATACATCGGATTTATTTTCCAACAATTTAACTTAATAGAAACATTAAGTATTTATCAAAATGTAGAACTACCTCTACTTTACGATGGAAAATTAAATAAATCTGAAAGAGAAAATATAGTTAAAGAAAAATTAGAACAAGTTGGTCTTTTAGATAAAATAAAGAGTATGCCACTTCAACTATCTGGTGGGCAACAACAACGTGTAGCTATAGCTCGTTCTTTAGTAAATAATCCTAAACTTATATTTGCAGATGAGCCAACAGGAGCTTTAGATAGTGAGACTAGTAATGAGATTATGAGTTTATTAAAAGATTTAAATAACCAAGGTAAAACTATAATAATGGTTACACATGATGCTGACTTAATAAAGTATGCCACTAAGGTTGTACGACTTAAAGATGGCGTGTTATATGAGGAGGCTTATAATGAGTATAATTAAGAGTTCTTTAATTAATTTAAAAGGTCATAAGCTTCGTGTTTTTGTTACCTTACTTTGGATTATAATGGGAATAACTTCCTCTATATTAGTAAGCTCTATAGGAAATGGATTAAAAAAAGAAGTTACTGATTCAGTTAGTCGTGTAAATCCAAACAAAACTAGAATCTATTTTGAATCAAGTGACTCTAATATGGCTAATATGGAAACATTTTTAAATCCATTTAAATTAGAAGATATTGATGAGTTATCATTTATAGAAGGTGTTGAAAGAATAGGAGCTAGTAAAGATGATTTTAGTATGGGCTCTATGTATTATTCGGATGCATACTTTGATAAAAAAATTACATATGTAGATATTAAGGAGTTTAATGGGGATGATAAAATAGTACCTGTATTTGGTAGAAGCTTTTCTTATGATGATGATAATAGAAAAGTTATAATCATTACTATGCAAAATGCTATTGATTTATTTAATGCACCTGAAGAAGCTTTAGGCAAAGGAATAACTATAAACAATCATATTTACGAAGTAATTGGTGTTATTGATGAAAATTCCATTAGAAATAATGCTGAAAGTAATGTAGACAATATGTATTATGGTGATATGAATTATATATATTCATATATGCCTAGTAAAGCATTCAATGATTTAATGAACCAATTTTCTTATCCTCAAGATATATATTCTCTTGATTTAGTTGTATCTAAAGGATATGATATGTATGAAGTTTCAAATAATGTTATAAACAAACTATATGAATTACATCCTGATATAAATGGTTCTTATAATATAGATGATCCTACAGAGGCAACTAAGGAACTTGAATCTATGGTTTCTACTATAAATAAATTTGTAACACTTATAACTGCTATATCCATGTTTGTAGGTGGTGTTGGAGTTATGAATATAATGTATGTATCTGTAATGGAACGTCAAAGAGAAATAGGTATAAGACGTGCTATAGGAGCTAAACCTTTAGATATATTAATACAGTTTTTAGTTGAAGCTATATTTATTACGATTTTAGGAGGTATAATCGGTATAGTAATTGGATTTATTGTTGTAAATTATGCATCTAATTATTTACCATTTAAAGCTATTCCTAATATAAATAGTCTACTATTTGCAAGTGTAACTACTGTAGTTACTGGAACTATATTCGGTATTGTTCCAGCTATTAAAGCATCTAAACTAGATCCAATTAAAGCGATTTATAAATAAAGTTTTCTTTACTATAAAAAGAGATTACTTAAAATTTAAGTAATCTCTTTTAAATTTGTCTATTTACTCATGCCATCAAATACTATCTTCCCTCTACATATAGTATAATTAATCTTTCCATATAACTCATGTCCTATAAATGGTGAATTAAAAGATTTTGATTCAAATTTACTTACTTTATAACTTTCATTAGGATTAAATATTACTAAATCAGCTACAGAACCCTCTTTTAAAAATCCACAATCTAGATTGTAAAGTTTTGCTGGGTTTATAGTCATTTTTTCAAGTAATGTCATCATACTTAAATAGCCTTTTTTAACTAAATTAGTTATACCAAGAGCTAATGCAGTCTCAAGCCCTACTATTCCACTTGGAGATTTAGCAAATTCTACATTCTTTTCTTCATAAGTATGAGGAGCATGATCTGTTGCTATTATTTCTATCGTACCATCTTGTAGTCCTTCTATTATTTTTAATTTATCATTTTCAGTTCTAAGAGGAGGATTCATCTTAGCATTTGTACCATAATTTAATACATCCTCTTCGGTTAAAGTAAAATGATGTGGTGTTGCTTCTGCATATACATTAGCACCTAATTTCTTAGCCATTCTTACAGTTTCAACAGACACTCCAGAACTTATATGTTGTATGTTTACCTTTGCACCTGTTTTTATAGCTATCATACAATCTCTTGCTACCATAACATCTTCTGCTACATTACTTGCCCCAGATATACCTAACTTTTTAGATATTTCCCCTTCATTTATACCAGCTACAGTTATAAGAGATGGGTCTTCTTCATGAAAACTTAAAGGAACATCAAGCTCTTTTGCTTTTAACATAGCATTATATATAACATCACTATCCATTATAGGAAGTCCATCATCAGTAAATCCTACTGCTCCACATTCTTTAAGATATTTCATATCAACTAATTCTTTTCCTTTAAAACCTTTAGTTATAGCACAGGCTTGTAAAACATTTATAGGAGATGTTTTAGCTTTTTCTTTTATGTATTCTAAAGTTTCTTCATTATCAACTATAGGATTAGTATTTGCCATACATACGACTGTTGTAAATCCACCTTTTGCAGCTGACTTTGAACCAGTTTCTATATCTTCTTTATGAGTAAATCCTGGATCTCTAAAGTGAACATGAACATCTATAAGTCCAGGTGCTACTATACATCCGCTAGCATCTATAACTTTTTCATATTCATCTGTTAATGAGCACTTACCTATTTTTAATATTTTATTATCTCTTATTACTATATCTACTACTTCATCCCTTTTAGAGTGTGGGTCTATTATTCTCCCATTTTTTATAAGTATCATTTTCCTAATTCTCTCCCTTTAAATATTAATATATAACTTTATCTTCATCGTACATATTTAACGATAAAAAATCCCAATTTATTTCATTAATTTAGTATATTATACAATATTTAAGTTATATATTAAATACAATAACGAATATTTTATTATTTTTCTTTATATATAATACGATTAAATGTTATAATTTTATAATAACTATAATTTTGAAAGAAATTCTCTTTAAAAGTATAATTTTTAATTTTATAAATAATTGATATAAATAAAAATAGGTATACTTTTTTAGAGTATACCTATTTTTATTTATCTTTCATTTGATTTTCTAAATTTAATAATCTCCATTATTAATGTAGATATTATAGCTAGTAATACACATATTCCTAATTGATAAATTCCAAATTCTAAAGGTATATCAAATATAGGTCTCATAAATGGAAGTAACGTAATGCCGTATATAAGTAAACAAGCTATTATTGCATATATAACATACATATTTGAAAACAATCCTATTTCCTTTAATGTATACTCATTTGATCTTGCTGGTAGTGTTTGTAATATTCTACATAGTGTGATAGTAGAAAATGCCATTGCAGTTCCAACATACGGAGATATTTGCCTTCCTATAAATTGAGCTATTATTACTACAATACCTATTATTGTACCTCTAAATAAAACTGCTTGTATAGTTCCTCCAGCTAATATACTTTCATTTGGGTCTCTTGGTGCTTTTGTCATAATATTTTTTTCAGGCTTTTCAAATCCTAGAGATATAGCAGGAAGAGAATCCGTTATTAAGTTTATAAATAATAGTTGTAATGTTGTAAATGGATTTGCCCAGTTAGCAAATACTGCAAATAATATAGCAAGTATACCTGCAAAGTTTCCTGCAAATAAGTAAGTTATAGACTTTTTAATGTTTTTATAAACAGTTCTACCTACTTCAACGGCATTTACTATTGTGGCAAAGTTATCATCAACTAATATCATAGCAGCTGCATCTTTAGCAACATCTGTACCACTACCCATACCTATTCCTATATCTGCTTGCTTTAAAGCAGGAGCATCATTTACACCGTCACCTGTCATTGCTGTTATTTTTCCTTTTTTCTGCCATGCTCTAACTATACGTATTTTATTCTCAGGTGACACTCTTGCATATACTGGGATATGCTCTAACTTTTCATCTAACTCTTCATCAGTAAGTGAATCTAACTCTTGTCCTGTTAAGGCAATATCACCCTCATCCATTATACCAATATCTTTTGCTATAGCCGCTGCTGTAGTTTTATGGTCTCCAGTTATCATAACAGTTTTTATTCCAGCACTTTTAGCTTCTCTAACAGCTTCATATACTTCTTCTCTAGGTGGATCTATCATTGCCATAAGACCTACTAAAGTCATATCAACTTCATCCTCTAATGATGGAACAAAATTATCATCTTCTACATCTTTTATAGCAAAAGCTAAGACTCTTAGTGCTTTATTTGAAAATTCTTCGTTCATACTTCTATATGAATTTAATATATCATCATTTATATCTACAGTATCTCCATCAACCATTGCATATTTACATCTACTAAATACTACATCAGGAGCCCCTTTAGTAAACATATAGACATTTCCATGAATATTATTTACTGTAGACATAAGTTTTCTATCACTATCAAATGGTATTTCACTTAGTCTATTGTATCTATCTCTTAAAGTATTATAATCTAGATTTCTACTATTAGCGAATTTTATTAATGCAACTTCTGTTGGATCTCCTATTTCTTTTCCTTCATTATTTATATTTGAATCATTACATATAGCAGATGCTACAGTTAGTGTTTTAGATTGATATGAATAGTTAATATTTTGTGTACTCATATCTTCTTTAGATGTTTCATACATATAAAAATCTACTACTGTCATTTTATTTTGCGTTAATGTACCAGTTTTATCTGTACATATAACACTTGTAGATCCTAATGTTTCAACTGCTGGTAATTTTCTAATTATAGCTTGTTTTTTAGCCATATCATTTGTTCCAACAGATAAAACTATCGTTACAATAGATGATAAAGCTTCTGGAATAGCTGCTACTGCTACTGCAATTGCAAACATAAATGAATCTGCTATAATTTTTGCTTTCGGTATATCCACATCACTCATAAAACTTCTGACAACTTGAATTATAAATATAAGTGCTGCTATAACTATTATTAATCCACCAAGCTTTTTACTAAACTCATCAAGCTTTTGTTGTAATGGAGTTTGTTTATTTTCTGCAGTTTCAAGTAAATTGGCTACTTTCCCCATTTCAGTGTTCATTCCAGTAGATGTTACTACAAATGTTCCTCTTCCATATACAACTAAAGAACCACTAAATACCATATTTTTTTGATCGCCTATACCAACCTCTTCATCTATTTTTTCACTATGTTTTAATACTGGTTCTGACTCACCTGTAAGCATACCTTCTACTATCTTTAAAGTTTGTGCTTCTATAATTCTTCCGTCTGCAGGGATATAATCTCCAGCTTCAAGGATTACTATATCTCCAGGGACTAATTCTCGTCCTTCTATAGTTTGCTTTTGATTATCTCTTATTACTTTTGCTTTTGGTGCAGATAGCTTTTTTAAGCTTTCTAATGATCCCTCAGCTTTTTTAGTTTGAGTTACTCCTAATATTGAGTTTAGTATTATAACTATAAATATTATTACGCATTCAACAACCTCACCTAAAAATATTTGTACAAGTGCCGCTATTAAAAGTATTATAACTAACGGATCTTTGAAGCTTTCTAAAAATAACTTCCAAGTTGGAACTTTAACACCTTCTTTAAGTTCATTATATCCATGTTCTTCTAATCTTTTTTTTGCTTCATCACTACTTAATCCATTTATATTTGATTTTAAAGTTTCTATAGATTCTATATACTTTTGTTTATAATACATTTTTCCCTCCTATATTTATTCTCTTACTTATTTATAGTATTTCTTAATATTTATGAAGTTATTAGCTTAAAAAATAAAATAAACATAAAGTAACTCGTTGTGCTAGTTAAATTTAGTCATTGAAATTACTAAGGTTGATTATATAAAAATGAATTATTAAAAAATATTGGATAGCATTTTCAATATGTGTATAGATTAACTAGCACAACAGATTAAAGTATATAAAATATACATCATTTTTATATATTATATAGAGTACATTAATTGTATTAATAATAATATATGATATGAACCTATAAATACATACACTATATTAGCTGTATATATAAATAGTTTTGTTATTTTTGATAAGTTATCTTTAATATTTAATACTAATAAAATTAAAATAGCGGTAGGTATTATTACTTTTATTAATAAGAATAAATTTGAACTATAATTATATATATTATTTACAAGCACATTCATTTCTTGGTAAAATCCAAATTCTAAACCTATATATGTTATTAACCCATCAAATATATTTAAAAGAAGAAGTAGTATTAAACTCTGTCCTTTATAACTTTTATGTTCATTAATATGTATTTTTTTCATAAATTCTCCTTTATATTTCTAAATTAAAAATTATAAGTATTTGTAAGTTTTTAATATTACCTATAAGTATTAACTATTGTTAATATTATTTATACTCAATTTAATTAATTTAAGAATTGATAATTTATACAGTATAAAAATTATATTAACTAAATATATTTAATAAATAATAAAGAGGTATGAAGCTATATTCTTCATACCTCTTTATTATTTATTTTTAGAATTTATATTTTTAATTATAGTATTTAAATCTATAGTCATATTAATATTTAATCCTGTTGATTCTACTTTAAGTTTATCTAACTCTATTCCATTAAAGTTATCTTTATATATTACTACAACTCCGTCTTTAAATTCCACATTAATATTTTCATCTTTTGGGAACCAATCTTTTATAAAGCTCTTTAATCCCATATTAACTATCCAATCTGCTACTTTTAAATCTAAAAACTTAACTTCTTTTATTTTAAGTTCTAAATCTTTATTATTGTTTAATATAGGAATTATTTTTACCTCTATTGGTGTAGTTATACTCTTAGTTATTTTGTAATCAACTCTTATAGCTATATAACTATCTCCTATATCTACTTTAACATTTGTCATTTTATCATTTTCAGTATGTTTTAAGAAATAATCTACTCCATTTAATATAGATTCTTTTGGTGCTAAAAATTCGCCTTTAATTCCTACTGGATTATCTATTAATTCTATATTTTTAGCCTTTAATCCTGATATAGATTTAAGGAATTCTATTGTTTGGATAGTTTCTTTATTGTCAGTAGCTTCTATTTTATTATTAGGTTTATAGCTTATATCTTCACCTTTAGAATTGTTAATTGGTACAAACAAGTACACACCTAATAATACTGCTATTATTAGTATAATTATAATAGTTATTCTTTTTAAATTCATATTACTCTCTCCAATGTCTAAATTTCATATCTATCATACAACATACTGTGAATATTAGCAATATAACCTCTTGTAGGATTTTTTATAACTATACTTCTTAATCCACCTACAATTTTATTATCTTGTATTATCGGTGATCCACTCATACCTACAACTGCTCCTCCTCTATATTTTATTAGATTTTCATCAACTATCTTTATTTGAGAAGATTCTTTGCCAACTTTTGTTATTTCTATCTCGTGTAACTTTAGTTCATTTGTAACTGGCGTTTTACAATATATATATGCTTTACCCTTTTTAGGTTCTGCTATTTCTAAAGACTTTTTCTTAGAATATTTAAAATTATCATACTTTCCTTTAACTCCATATTCTCCCATTGAGTATACACTACCTATTTTTTTATCAGTTATATTGGCTATTAAACTTCCTACTCTATCCTTATAAGATTTTATTTCTTGAACATATGACGTTTCAAAAACTTCACATTTATTAAACTCTATTGCTCTATTTGCCATTTTTATACTATGAGATATCCCAACAAATTCTCCACTTTCATTTGTTGCTGTTATAGTACCTATTCCAGATACACTTTCTTTTAATACATACATCCTAAGTTGATCTGTAGTCATCTTTTGTGTATAGTTTTTTCCTTCTCTAGATAATTCTACTATTATATCTTGATTTTTTAATTTCATAATTTTATTTATTTTATCTATTGATTTTGCTTTTTTAAGTTTGTATTTTACTGATAATATTATATCTCCATATTCTAAATCCTTTTCATCTTCACTTAACCTTTGATACACATAAGGATGCTTTAATTCTATATTTAATCCAACAACCTCTCCGCTTGGAACCAACTTTATTGTTTCCTGTTTAACTGTATCCTGACAAAATATTTGTGATGTAGTTAATATCAATGTTATAGCTAAAGTTAAAATTAACGATTTAAATAATTTCATTATGTCAACTCCTTTAATGTCTAGGTTTAATTTTAGGATATGTAATATTTCATATTTTACTTTGTCAAATATTTGGATATATAATCTGCATAAAAATAATTTTTTATTAATATAATGTAATAATTATTGAGGTGATTTCTAATGAATTGTGAACAAAGTCAGTTGTTTATTACTCCTGAAATATTATTTTTATCACTTATTCTTTTTTTACTTATAACTAAAGTTGATTGGGAAACTATACTTTAAATAATAACATATATCTATTTTATAATTTTTTTTATAATTTTTAATAATAAGTATCACATTTTAAATATTTACATAAGGTAGGTGGTATAAAATGAGAACTTGTAAACAATGTGATTCTGAAATGGTTAATGGTTTTGATATTAAAGTTGATGGTGCTTCATATGGTATTAAAATTACTAAAAATAGTGCTATATTTGCAGAGAGAATAGAAAAACCTAAAGTTGCAATTTGTCCAAAATGTGGTGAAGTATCATTATACATTGAAAAATTAGATAAAATTTCAAGTAGATAATATTAGCAAAAATAAAAAGGATAATTAATGTAAGTTTTAATTATCCTTTTTGTTTTAGTTTTTTTTAAATCTTACCATTCTTAATATATGTATTAACACTTAGCTTATATAAAAATAAACTAGTTTAAAGCTTCTCTATTAAGAGTTATACTACCTCCTATACCTCCACTACCTAACATTAAACTTCTGCTTCCTGTTCTAAACTTATAAAAATTCACATTATAATGTATAGTAGGTCTTTTAATGTCAAATATTTCTTCATCAAATTTTATACCCTTTGGTATTTCAAATGTTATTTCTTTTTCACATCCTGAATCTATACCATATATTTTGTTATCATCAAATTGATCTACTTCAAATCCTTTTATATAAACATTATTTTGTATATAGTAACCATTTTCATCGACATTTTCTTCATTATCAAACTTATAATCAAAAGAAAGCTCCATATCATTTAAAGATGCTATATCTTTACTATTATTTTTAACTAATATACTTATTGTGTATCTATTTTTATTTTCTTTATAACCGTTATATTCTATTGCTATTTCTTTTTCAGGTTCTTCAAAAGGTTCATCATTTATACTTTTAACTGTTATAGCGAAAAAAGATATTAATAATACTATAGGTATACATATTATTAAACTTATTTTTATAAACTTTTTATTCATATTAATCCCCCTAGTTTGCTATTTCTTTTTTAGTGTATATTTTAGTAGATATATACATTGAAGCTAAATATATTACTATGCATACACCTGTAGTTAAAAGTAGCTTTAAATTATTATATAAAAGCCTAGCTCCTCCATCTGATGAACGCATAATACCTATAGGTTGCATTGAATAGAAGATAACAATAACTAAGGTAATACCTGTAATTAAATTTATAGCTATATAGCTTTTGTTATATCCATATTTAAAGATTATAGGTAATGTTATAGATACTAATAGTAATAATAAATTTAAAATAATTAATATAGATTCTATAGTTAGTAGATCTACATACCATATACTTTTTATTACATAAGAGTATATATAACTAAATATTAATGATATTAGAATTATAATTGTTGAAAGTATGTATTTGCTATAAACTATATCTTCTTTATCTATAGGCATACTATTAAAAAAATAATCACATTTATTTAACTCATCTATTTGAAAGCTTTTAATTATAAATATATAACTTAAAAACAATGGTATTGCTACAGTTGCAAATGGCATAAGTATAGTTGAAAATATAACTATTCCTACAAGTAATTTTATTATCATTTTAAAATCAGTCTTGAAGCATGCCCTTATATCTTTTTTTAGTCCTGAATTGTCAATTTAAATCAGACAAATTACTTATGAATCACTAAGCAAATGTA
>ERZ1673737.56-NODE-56-length-153559-cov-7.920745_pt1 | contig 153559 bp, 155 predicted proteins | sample MGYA00580211_ERZ1673737 | MGnify/ENA primary metagenome ERZ1673737 (study PRJEB41218, sample SAMN15661789) | gut metagenome | host: Homo sapiens | place: Canada: London | collected 2015-08-20/2019-03-30 | study: EMG produced TPA metagenomics assembly of... | reverse complement strand
GCAACTTCTTAATAACCCTTTTTTTCTAGTGTCCTTGACAAAGGGTCCATTTTACTTAGCACACCTTTTTATTCATTATCATTTTCATAATTTTCTATAGGAGGTAAATCCTCTAACTTTTCTATATTTAATAGCTTTAAAAATTCATCAGTTGTTTTATATATTATAGGCTTACCTATTTTTTCAAGTCTTCCAGCTTCTTTTATAAGATTGTTTTCTAAAAGTGTTTGTATTGCCTTATCACTTTTAACACCTCTTATATCTTCTATTTCAACTTTTGTTATTGGCTGTTTATATGCTATTATAGTTAAAGTTTCTAAAGTTGTTTGAGTTAAACTTTTCTTTTTCTTAGGCTCAAGAACTTTTTTTATGAAACTTGAATAATCTTTATTCGTACACATTTGGTATTTATCTTGTAACTTTATTATTTGTATACCTCTGTTATTTTCCTTATATTCATTTATAAGATTATTTAGCATATACTCTATTTCTTTACTTGCTAATTCCTCATTTATTATATCATTTAATTCTTTTATACTAATCGGTTCTGCATATGCAAACATAACAGCCTCTATAATATGCTTTATATCTTCACGTCTCATATCTAACTCTCCAGATTTTTCTTTATTAATATATCATCAAAGAATAAATCTTGGTAAACTACTATTTCTCTTGATTTTATAAGTTCTAATACTGATAAAAATGTTGCAATTACTTCATCTTTATCAACATTTTCTATAACTTTTATAAAGCTTACCTCATTATCTCTACTTATGATTTCTCTTATATATGCTATTTTTTCTTCAACAGGTACTATTCTTCCTCTTACTATTTTTTCTAATTTTTCATCTTTCTGATGTTTATTATCTTCACTTTTAACTTTTAATATGTATGGAAGTATATTTTTTATAGCATCTATAGATATATCATCTAAATCCATAGTGTCATCTATTATTATTTCTTCTTTTTTTCTATAATATAAATCGTCTACATAAGTTATATTATCTTTTAAGTCTTGTGAAGCTAGCTTAAACTTTTTATATTCTTCTAGCTTTTCCATAAGCTCTAAGCGTGGGTCTTCTACCTCATTATTGTCTTTTTGTTTATATAATAAATATCTAGATTTTATTTCTAATAGTTTTGAGGCCATAGTTATAAACTCACTAGCTACTTCTAAATCCATTTTCTCTAATGCAGTTATATAATTTATATATTGTTTAGTTATATCTATAATAGATATATCTTTGATATCTATTTTTTGTTTAGATATCATGTCATATAGTAAATCTAGTGGTCCTTCATAAACCTTAAGCTGTACATTATATTTCATCTAAATTACCTCTTAAATTATGCGAATAAGTATACTATTTTCCAAATTATATTACTTATTGGAGATACAAATATACTATATGCTCCTGTAAGTATAAAGATTAAGAATATCATACTACTCATACTTTCATATTTATATGCTATTTCATTATACTTATATGGTATAAATGAAGATATTACACCCCATCCATCAAGTGGTGGAATTGGTAATAAATTAAATGCAGCAAATGATACATTATATATTATAATAGCAGATGTTATTTCAGTTATTGCATACATATTTACATGTTTTTTTATAATTACACATATTATAGAAATTATAATATTCGCAGTAACACCTGCTAATGATACTATTACATTTCCTACTTTATAGTTTTTAAAATTATTTGGATTTACAGGTACAGGTTTTGCCCATCCTATATGAACAATAAGCATTGCAATTAAACCCATAATATCTAAATGTTTTGCTGGATTTAAAGTCATTCTTCCATACATTTTAGCTGTATCATCACCTAATAAATGCGCCGAGTATGCATGACCAAACTCATGGACAGATATAGCTACTGCTATCGCAACCATACTTACTAATATAGTACTTAAATTATACATTAATTATCTCTCCTAAACTTCTATTTTAATATTATTATATCAATTTTCTAATTTATAATCAAAACTTTTGTAAATATAGAAAGTAATAGGATAACCTATTACTTTCTATTTATTTTAATATATTCAGATTTTAAAATCCTATATGAATCACACTTAACATAAGTTATCTTCATTCCCTTTACTATTTTTTTATTATATGTTTTATAATATTTAAGATTTAAGTGTTTTAATGACTTTCTAGTTCTTTTGTTATTTTCATAAGTATTAGCTACTATTCTTTTTATATTTGTACTAGTAAATGCAAATTTAATTACTTCTTTTCCAAGCTCTGTAGCTATATCATGTCCCCAATAAATAGGGTTTATACATATACCTATTTCCCCTTCAGTATCACTTTTATATACGTTATTTAAACCTATATTCCCAATCACTTTATTATTAGACTTATCTACAACTGCAAAATGACCTATTTTTCCTTGGTTGTAATTGTCTATAAAAAATGATTTTATAAATCTTCTTGTATCTGATACCGTCTTATGAGAACTCATAGGTAAATATTCTACTACTTTTGATTGTTTGTAGTACTCAAACATGTCCTCTGCATCATTTAATCTAGCTGGTCTAAGCAAATAATTTTTAGTCTCTATTATTGGCATTTGAGGATAAGTATCATCAACCATAGTATTCTCCCCTCACATACTGATTAATAAATTATATGATTAATCTATACTTATTGTTAACATAAAAATGTATAAATTATGATTAATTATTTATTTTGTAAATTATTATCAAAAAAAGAAGCTAAAAAAGCTTCTTTTTATAACATTTCATCTATAACTCGTTGTAACATTTTTAAATAACTTGCCTTTTGTATATCTTTTGTATTTACTAAATCAACTTTACCTACTAAAGTTTTTCCTTGATAAATTTCTACATATCCTAAATTTGTACCTTTTTTAATAGGTATTGTTGGATTTTCATTTACTTTTATCTTTCTAGTAAAATCTTTATTTCCACCTTTTTTAATAAGTACGCTTAAGTCTTCTTTTGCTACTAAATTTATCTTTTGCTCATCTGCCTTATCTAATGTAAGTGTAGCTATATTATCATTTTTAGAGCATAATTTTACACTTTCATAATTTGCAAATCCAAAGTTTAAAAGACTAGTTGCATCTTTAAATCTTTCAGGTGATGTCTCTGCGCCTAAAGTTACTGCAACTAAATGAGTGTCTCCTCTTTTAGCTGAAGCTGATAAACAGTATTTAGCTTGTTGAGTAAATCCTGTTTTAACTCCTGTAGCTCCTTGATAATGCTTTATTAATTTATTTGTATTAGCAAGTCCTACTGTAATTTGCTTCTTACCAACTACAACTTGATCCATCCAAGTTGTTAAGTATTTACTTATAACATCATGTTTTAATAGCTCTCTAGACATTATAGCTATATCATGAGCTGATGTATAATGATTATCTACAGGAAGTCCATTAGTATTTACAAAATTAGTATCCTTCATGTTTAACTCTTTAGCTTTAGCGTTCATCATATCTACGAAACTCTCTACACTTCCACCTATATACTCTGCCATAGCAACACAACCATCATTAGCAGATGCTACTGCTATACCCTTTAATAAAGTATCTACTTTTTGAACTTCTCCTGCTTCTAGAAATATTTGACTTCCTCCCATACTTGCTGCATTCTCACTTATTTGTACACTATCATCTAATGTTATTTTTCCAGAATCTAGTGCCTCACATATAAGTAACATTGTCATTACTTTAGTTACACTTGCAGGAGGTAATTTATCATGGGCATTTTTTTCGTAAAGTATTTGTCCACTTCCTACGTCCATTAATATAGCTGATTTAGAAGATACACTAAGTGGAGCATTATCTTCATTTGCAAAAGATAAATTCATAGGCATGATTGCAATTAGTATAGCCATTATAAGACTAGCTAGTTTTTTCATTAATGTCACCTCTTAATATTTATTTAAATTTATTTTCTCACTATTTATTGTTTTTATTCTAAATGACCAGTCTTAGAAAAACTAGTTCTTTCTTTACTTCTTTTTACTCTTAATTTAGAATTTTCTTTATTATAACCAAGTTCTATTAAATCGAAGACATCTTCAGGATACATTTCATATTCTGCAGCAATTTCCATTTTAACTTGTTTTAAAGCTTTTTTTGCGTTGCTATCCATTTTAATCCTCCTCTATTTTCATATTATAAATATATATTTTACCAACATCGTATAATTATAATTGTTATTTTCTGTATATTTATTTCTTAAATTAATATTTAAATCTATAATATATTAATTAAATATAATTCCTTTTTAATATAACTTAATATTTTATATCCATTACTAAGAATAATCTAGTCAATATATAATATAATTGTTAGTATATTTAATATTATAATTAAGAGGTGTTGTATGAATTTTTATGAGAATTTAGAGGATGCTATGAAAAATTTAACTACTAGAGGTGCATTTTTAACTGTTAAGAACAATCAAGGGGTAAATACTATGACGATATCATGGGGATATATTGGCTTTAGTTGGAATAAACCTTACTTTGTAGCTATGGTCAGACCTCAAAGATACACATATGAATTTCTAAAGACTGCTAAAGATTATACTATAAGTATTCCTTATAGTGATGGTATGAAAAAAGCTCTTACTATATGTGGCACTAAATCTGGTAAAGATATTGATAAGGCAAAGGAAGCTAATATAAAGTTTTTAAATTCTAAAACTGTATCATCACCTATAGTAGATAATTGTAATATGTACTATGAATGTAAAATTACTTATGTTGATAGAATAAAAAAAGATAAATTTCCAGATGAATTAAAGAAAAACTACCCAATAGATGACTATCACTTCTTATATTATGGCGAGATAGTAGACTGTTATAACTAAAAAACTGAGTTAAGCTTAAAATTTTAAGCTTAACTCAGTTTTTATTAATATATATTCACTTCTTGTTCTATATTTATAATTTCTGCATCTGTAATTTCTTCGATATAGTTAATTATATTCTCAATTGTAGAATCACAAACCTTAGCATCTAAAGCTATACCTGCAATACCTATAGTTATCAAGTTATGTATATCTTGATTTTCTATTTCACCTACAGATATATTGAACTTATTTTGAAGTTTAGCAATTATACTTTTAACTACCATCCTCTTTTCCTTAAGAGAATGTGCCCAATCAGCTTTAAGACTGACTTTCATTACTATAACTCTCATAATATATACCTCTTTTGTCTATTATTTTATATTAATTATATTATGCCTATTATAAACCTTAACTATTTATAATCATTTTCTACTGCCTGCGATAATATTTGATTTATATGAGCCATCATAGATGTAAATTGTTGTTCACTATTTAAATATCTAGAAAGTTTTTTATTGTTAAATACTTTCTTTTTTAATGATTCAAATTTAGCTAAATTTCTTTTCTGATCTTTTTGATCATTTACCGTAAAGTTTTGAACCTTAACTTGAGTCATCTTATATTCAGTTAATAGTTTTTCACTTTCTGGGTCTTTTTTTACTTCTTGCATGTATTTTTTAAACTGTGTATACTCTTTACTACTTTTAATTTCATTAGCTAACTTTGTAGCTGTTTCATATATTGCCATAACTTCCTCCCATAAAAAAAAGATTGAATATAATAAATTATATTCAATCTTTTATAATTATACCTCCATTATTATAGGAAGTATCATAGGATTTCTCTTTGTCTTTTGATACAGATATTCTTTTAAATTTTCTTTTATATTATTCTTTAAGTAAGCCCATTCTTTTATATTTCTATCTTCGCAGTCTCTTAATACATCCTTTATTACATTTTTAGCTCCATCCATTAAATCTTCTGATTCCCTTACATATACAAATCCTCTTGATATTATATCTGGACCTGCTAGAACTCTTCCATCTTCTTTAGATATGGTAACAACAACTATCATAAGACCATCTTCTGATAAATGTTTTCTATCTCTTAATACTATATTCCCTACATCTCCAACACCTAATCCATCAACTAATACATTACCTGTTGGTATAGTGCCTGTAACTTTAGCAGAATTCCTATCTATTTCTAAAACATCTCCTGTTTTATTTACAAATATATTTTGACTTGGCATTCCTAATTCTTCCGCTAATTCTGCATGTATTTTAAGCATTCTATATTCACCATGAGCTGGCATAAAGAACTTAGGTCTTACTAATCTATGCATAAGTTTTAATTCTTCTTGCTTTGCATGTCCTGATACGTGTATATCAGATTCATCATACACTACTTCAGCACCTTTTTCAAATAAACTATTTATAACTTTTGATATTAATTTCTCATTCCCTGGTATTGGATGAGCTGATATTATTATTAAATCGCCTCTTTTAATTTCTACCTTCTTATGTTCAGCACTTGCCATTCTAGCTAAAGCTGACATTGGCTCACCTTGTGAACCTGTAGTTATTAGTACTACTTCATTATCTTCATATTTAGATATATCATTTAAATCTATTAGCATATTATCAGGTATATTTAAATATCCTAATTCAGTAGCTACAGCAACTACATTTACCATCGATCTTCCAGATACAGCAACTTTTCTGTTAAATTTCTCCGCTGTGTTTATTATTTGTTGTAATCTGTGTATATTAGATGCAAATGTTGCAACTATTATTCTACTATTTGATGCTTTTCTAAATAAATCATCTAATCCCGCTCCTACTGTCTTTTCTGACATTGTAGAACCTGGTTGTTCAGCATTAGTACTATCTGCTAATAATAAAAGAACTCCCTTTTTACTTAATTCACATATTCTGTGTATGTCCATAACTTCACCGTCAATAGGCGTTAAATCTATCTTAAAATCTCCTGTATGATATATTATTCCTTGGTCTGTATGAACAGCTATAGAACAAGCATCTGGTATACTATGATTATTTTTTATAAACTCAACTTCCATATGTGAAAGTTTTATAATATCTCTTGGAGATACTACATTTAGTTTAGCATTATTTATTTTATGTTCTTTTAATTTAACTTGTATAAGACCTATACTAAGTTTAGCTCCATATATAGGAATATTTATCTTTTTTAATATATATGGAAGCGCTCCTATGTGGTCCTCATGACCATGTGTAATGAATATACCTTTTATTTTATCTTTATTTTTTATTAGATAGCTTATATCAGGGATGACTACATCTACACCTAGCATTTCATCATCTGGGAAACTCATCCCTGCATCTATTACAATTATTTCGTCTTTATACTCAATAACAGTCATGTTTTTACCTATCTCGTTAAGCCCACCTAATGCCATGACTTTTATTTTATTCGTATTCTTTCTAAACAATCGCATCATCTCCTTCTGTCTATTTAGTTTTCAAACACGTTCTACAGTTTTTAAATAATATCAAATCACGCACTCTTTACCAGTTATTATAATTGTACCATAATTTCATATATAATTTAAGTAATATTTAAAATACATTTAATGTATTATTTTGACAAATTAAATTTATTTTGATATTCTCAAACTATATTATAATTTTAGGAGGATATATGCGCGGTAAAACCCATTGTACAATAGGTATTTTGAGTACTATCCAAGCTTGTATTTTATTTAAAATTCCTATTTCAATATTTAACCTTGTATTGGCTGCTATATTTTCAATACTTCCTGACTTAGATGAATCTAACTCTACAATTTCTAATGTATTTTTAAAACAAGATGCTTCAAAGCTAATATTAAAAATAGTTATATATATAATTAATTTTGCTATATTTTTTATATCTCTTAAGATAAATAATAATAATTTTTTCTTAAGCTCTATTGTAACATTTATAGCAATAATGGTATTAGAATCTAAGATTAATCATATACTACTTAGAAAAATACTTTTATCTTTAACACTTATACTTTTATCTCTATGCTTATTTTTTATAAAGGTTAAAATATATTTTGTTATTTTCTTCTTAATGCTAGCTTCATTTCCATGGCTTAAACATAGAAGCTTTTCACATAGTATATTTGCAATTATTGTAATCTATTTTTTACTTAAGCAAATAGAGATAATATATAATATATCTAATTTATCATTTTTTGGAACTATAGGATATGCAAGTCATTTATTTTTAGGTGATTTATTTACAAAATCTGGTATTCCCTTGTTTTATCCTATTAGTAATAAGAAGTATTCTTTAGGCTATTTTAGAGTTGGAAGTTTTTTTAATAATGCTTTAGAAATTTTAATAGTAGTTATATTAGTAGGATCTATTATTTTTTCTACAATAAAAATATAAGTCTCAAATGAGACTTATATTTTTATTATTATTTTTTACAATCTTCACATAATCCATAGAATTTTACATCATGATCTACTATATCAAATTTATATCTTTCTTGGATTTTACTTTCTATGCTCTCTAATAAATCTTCTTGAACTTCTATTATTTTTGAGCAATTTTTACATATTAAATGATGATGATTATGACATTCATTTTTATTTAAACTAATTTCATATCTTATACATCCGTCATCTAAATTAAGTTTTGATATTACTCCGATTTCATCTAATAATTGCATAGTTCTGTAAACTGTAGCTAGTCCTATTTCAGGACAATCAACTCTAACTAAATCATATATCTGTTCACTACTTAAATGCTCACTGTTATGTTTTAATAAAATGTCTATTACAGCTCTTCTTTGAGGAGTTATTTTAAATCCCGTTTCTCTTAATTTTTCTTTTAATATATCCATAGTATTCATACTAATCACCCTTATTTTCAACTGATAATCTTTATTAAATATTGTAATTGATAATGAATTTATTGTCAATTATAATATTTTGATTATACCCACTAATTGCCATATATAAACTGATGTAATAACTCTATATTTTTATTTTTATCCCACTTAACTACATAAGTTCCTTTTTCACCAATTCTACCTTCTTCTCTATACTCTGATATAGGAAATTCTAATTGACTTATATCATAACTTGCTAGCTCATGAGCTATAAATGCTAAATCTATTATCTTATTAAATGCTATATTAACTTTTATATGTCTTAATATACTTTTTGCAATTTGCGGATATTTGCTTATAGAAACATCAGATAATTTGTGCGCTATATTAGTTAGTATTAACCTTTGTCTTTCGTCTCTTTTATATATTGTATCTAATTTTCTTATTCTAGCATAAGCAAGAGCTTGGTATCCATTTAAATTATGATTTCCACTACTTGTTATATACTCTATACTTTTAGTATCCTCATGATTTACCCCATAGCACTCTTTTATTACTTCATTTAAGTGATGTATTTCTTTTTCATTTACATTAATATCAACTCCACCTATTATATCTACTATATCAATAAATGATTTAAAGTTTACTACTGCATAGTCTTTTATATCTAAATCAAAGTTCTCATTTATAGTTTGCATCAATAATTCCTCTTGTCCATATGCATAGGCATGAGTTAATTTTTCTTCTCCTCTTCCTGGAATTTTAACTAAAGTATCTCTTGCTAAAGATGTAAGTTTTAAAGATTTATTTAACTTATCTATAGTTAATATTATCATCGTATCAGATCTTTTAGGAAGTTTATCATTAGTTCCATCTAACCCTATTAAAAGAATATTTTCTATCATTTTATATTCTTTAATATCTCTTTCACTAAAGCTATATACATTAAAAGTAGATACAAAACTAGTTAATAGCAATAATAATAAAATTAATCCCTTTTTTTTCACTTTTTTAACTCCTTCCTAATCAATTTTTAAATATTTTTCCCTGATTATAATAAATTTACACACAAAAAAAGACTTCCCAAAATTTAATTTGAAAAGTCTTTTTTACTAATTATTCTTCATCAAAGTTTAATCCTTCTTCTTCCATTAATGTATTGTATACATCTACAACTATTTCATATTCTTTATCATCTTCTAGTGGAACTAATATCTCACCTTGTTCATCTTGGTCTATTCTAAATACTAATGCTTCTTCGGCTTCTTCTTCCTCAACTGGCATTAATATAGCATATTCTTTACCTTCAGCTTCTAGTGTTAATATTATTTCAAATTGACTTTCTACACCATTTTCATCTATTAAGTTTATTATGTTTTCTTGCATGCCTTTTCACCTCTGTTTTATTTATTAATTATATTATATATCATAAAACTATAATTTTATATATTTTTTAAAAATTTCTTTGTCTATCTAAGTAACCTTGTAATATTATTACTGCTGCAACCATATCTATTACACCTTTTCTATTTTCTCTCCTTACATTACCTTGTATAAGGGTTCTTTCAGCAGCCACTGTAGATAATCTTTCATCCCAATATTCTATCTTTATACCTGTTTCTTCCTCTAATAGTTCACAAAATTTTATAACCTTTTCACCTTGAGGTCCTAATGTTCCATTCATATTTTTAGGAAGTCCTGAAACTATTTTATTAACTTGTCTTTCTTTTATTATTTCTTTCAATGCTTCGATATCTTTTTTCTTTCCTACTCTTTTTATAGTCTTAACGCCTTGAGCTGTAAGTCCCATTAAATCACTTACAGCAACTCCAATAGTTTTATCTCCTACATCAAGTCCCATTATTCTTCCGTCTAACATACTATTTCTCCTTATTCAATTTTACAAATTTAATATAAAACTATTTTCTTATTTAATTTGTCCATAAAGTATTTATTAATACATTTGTTATCTATATCATTATATACTATAAATAAAAAATTCGCTTCGCTTGAGCGACGTGTCGGCGAAGTATTTCATGTCGCCAACGACTTTGTCCGTTGCTCAAAATATTTTTACGCTAAAAAATAATATATTTATATAAATATGTTTACTAAGTTATCCAAGATTATCAATATAATATAATCTTATTAAGCGTAAAAATTAGTCAGGATATTTAACCTGACTAATTTCCTTAATCATTCTCTTTATTTTCAGGTACTAACATATTAATACTTATTATTATAAGAGGTATTAATATATAAATAGATGCTGTAGATGCTGCAACTATTCCTGAATCATTTACTAAAAGGGTTACTATACATCCCACCATAGAAGCTATAAATCCTTTAAATATCATAGGATATCTTTTAGCTATCATTCTAAATTGTCTAGGTGGCTTAATTATAAATATTCCTATTATAAATATTCCTGCTAGTAATATATTTACCCATACACTAGTTTGAGCTAACTTAACATTCATACCTATTTTTCTAGCAAAAGTTTGTATTATAGCGCTTGGTCCATTTAAGAATATTTGTTGTACAAATAGGCCTAAGTGTGATTCGCTTCCTGATACTATATCGAAAAATGCAAATGCTCCAACCACTGCAACTACTGAAATTCCTATTAATATTACTTTCTTTAAATCTAATTTAACATCAAATATAAGCATTATAAATAATAAATATGCAGCAGTTTGAGATATAGCTCCACCAACATTAGCACCCATAGTAGGATATGCACTAGTTATTAATATTACTATTGAAGCTATTATTATCGACCATTTTGGAAGCTTTTTATTATAATTTAATAGTATTGCAAATGCAAATATAGGACTTGCTATAGATACACCCTCATACTCATTACCTACACCATAATATCGAGCTCCAATAATTGCATCATAACTCATTATATTATTTTTCATAAGGTACGTTCCAAATATACAATCTATTACAATTACTAAAATAGTTATTAATGCAAAGAATCCCATCTGTTTTAAATCATCTTTAAATAAAACTCTACCTAATAAGTATAAAGCAAGTGTTGTTATAATTATACCAATAGTCATAGATACAGGTGTTTTAAAGTTAAATATAGGAGCTAATAAAAATACTAATGGCATTATTATTCCTAACTTTATAAACTCTTTTATTACATTAAATACTTTATCTTTGTTAGGTATACGATTTCTAAATAATATAGCTACCATACCTATAACCCAAGATACAGATACAACTCCTACAAAAGTATTTACAACTGTTGATCTTATATTAGATATAGTTGCCATTTTTTCAAGTTCATATGATAAGAAATCTACATTATCATCTTTTTGTATTAAACTATAAGCTCTACCTACCATAGACTTATTTTCTAATCCAAATTCATTAAGTATATCTACTCCTACATCTATATTGGCTACAATACCATCTCTTCTTGTTGTAGATGAAGATAATAAACCTTTTTCATTACCTTTAAACTTTATAATTGGAGATAATCTTTCTTTATTTTTATAAGCTAATTTACTCGGGAAAGAGCTAGCTATATAAACAACATCATTATCTCCTACCATATTAAATACTGATTCTAAATATTTACTTATGTTATTATGTATAGTTTTTTTCATTTTAGAATAAGTATGCTCATTTAAAAAACCTTTATATTGATCTAATCTATATGTATCTCCTAAATCTACAAATAAAGCATCATTATTTTCATATAATGATTTAGTTTCTTTAGTTAATTTATCATAATCAGCTCTTATTCCAAATGGCATGGTATCGTCTTCGATATTAATATCTTCGATATTTCCATCCGCTACTCTACCATAGTTATCCATAGCTATTAAGCATATATTTCTATTTTCTTTTAATTCGCCATTTTCTACTGTATCGCTATTTCCTAAAACAGCAACCTTAAAATTATTATCTGATAAAGTTTGTCCAAGTGAACCTAATGTAGATCCATATTGACCATTTGCTTCATTTTCATTTAATGATTGATTTATTGATAAATCATTTATTTTTTTAGGAGTTTTTCCTGTTGATGACTTATAAATAGTTGCATTTTCCTTAGTTGCTTCTTTAAAGTTTATATATGAGTCAGATGCTAAGTTTGCTCGTCCTCCAGCACCCATACTTGCAAGGGATCTTTTATCATCAGTGCCTTTGTCACCTCTTATATTCATTAGACCCATATATCCTCGTTTTTCTAGTTCAGCCTTTAAACTAGGTATGTCTTGCATTGATTTTATAGTAGTTCTATTCATATTTATAAATATAACTTTGCCACTTTCAGCAGCAAAGCTATATTTAGGAATAGAAACTATAAGTACCATCACTGCAAACAGTACTGATACAAGTTTCTTTTTCATAAGTTTTAACCTACTTTCTATTTAAGTAATATTGTATTACTTCTTCAAGTATCTCATCTCTTTCAAATTTTTTGATTATAGATCTTGCATTTTTATATCCAGTTATATAACTAGAATCTCCTGAAAGAAGGTATCCTATAATTTGATTTATAGGATTGTATCCTTTTTCTAATAGTGCTTCATTTACAAAATCTAGAGCTTGTGAAACACTCATTTTATCGTCTGATATCCCTTCAAACTTCATAGTATAATCTAAATCTTTATTCATTTTTAAAGCCCCCTTAAAATAGGATTACTTAACTTGTGATTTTAAAACTTCACTTGCATGATTTAAGGCTTCATCAACTTTAGAAACATCTGGTGCACCAGCTTGAGCCATATTAGGTCTTCCTCCACCTTTTCCACCAGCAATTTGTGCAATAGATTTAACTATATTTCCACAGTGAACACCTTTATCCACTGCATCTTTAGTTGCTGTAGCTACAAGATTTAATTTATCATCTGTTGTATTAGCAAGTACTACAACTCCACTTACTAATTTATCTCTTAAATTATCTGCAACTTCTTTTAAAGTATTCATATCCATACCTTCAAATTTAGTAGTTACTAAATTAACTCCATTTACATCTAATTTAGAGTCAAGTACTGAGTCTACTGCTTGTAAGCTCATCTTAGTTTTCATATCATGTAATTCTTTTGATAATGATTTATTTTCTTCTATTAAAGAAGTTACTTTTTGAGATAAACTATCTTCTTTAGTTTTTAAGTTTAAGCATACATTAGATATTATTTCTTCTTTTTCTTTTAAGTAGTTGTAAACTGCTCTACCTGTTATAGCTTCTATTCTTCTAACACCTGCAGCTACTCCACCTTCAGATAATATTTTAAACATACCTATTTGAGAAGTATTAGTTAAGTGAGTACCACCACAAAGTTCTATTGAATAATCTCCCATAGAAACAACTCTTACTTCATCACCATATTTTTCACCGAATAAAGCCATAGCTCCTTTATTTTTTGCATCATTTATACTCATATTTTCACAAGTTATATTTAAAGATTCAAGTATTACATCATTTACTTTTTCTTCTATAACTTTTAATTCTTCCTTAGTTATAGCTTCAAAATGAGTTACGTCAAATCTTAATCTTTCTGAAGTAACAAGCGATCCTGCTTGGTTAACGTGTTCTCCTAAAACTTCTTTTAATGCTTTATGAAGTAAGTGAGTAGCACTGTGGTTTCTAGCAGATGCCATTCTTATTTCTTTATCTACTATTGTAGATAATTTTTCTCCAGTATTTATCATACCGCTTTTTACTATGCCTATATGCTTTATAGTGTTGTTAGCACCTTTTTTAGTATCTATTACTTCAACTACTATATCTTCATTTTTATTTACTAAAAGTCCAGCATCCCCAGCTTGTCCCCCACCTTCTGGGTAGAATGTAGTTTTATCAAGTACAACAATAACTTTGTCTCCTGCTACAGCTGAATCTACTAATTCATTATCTTTAACTATAGCTTTTATTATTCCTGAATTTTCTAATTCAAAATATCCTTCAAAAGTACTAGCTACTGAAGAATCTAATTTTGATAATGGATCTTCCTTCCAACTTTCTCCATCCATATTTCCTCTAGCACTTCTAGCTCTTTCTCTTTGCTTGTTCATTTCCTCATTGAATGCTTCTTCATCTATAGATAAATGTTCTTCTTCTAATATTTCTTGAGTTAAATCTATTGGGAATCCATAAGTGTCATATAATTTAAATGCATTTTCTCCACTTAAAGTAGTTTCTCCATTTTTCTTTAAATCTGCTATATAAGAAGCTAGTATTTCCATACCTTGTTCTATAGTTTCATTGAATTTTTCTTCTTCAATTCTTATAACTTTTTTGATGTAGCTTTCTTTTTCTACTAATTCTGGGTAAGCTTCTCCACTTACTTTTATAACTTCATCCACTAATTTATATAAGAAGTTTTCTTTTATTCCTAATAACTTACCATGACGTGCTGCTCTTCTTAACAATCTTCTAAGAACATATCCTCTACCTTCATTAGATGGTAATACACCATCTGCAACTAAGAAACTTACCGCTCTTATATGGTCAGTTATTATTCTTATTGATACGTCAGTTTTTCCACCTTTTCCGTATTCAACATTAGCCATTTTTTCTACTGTATTTAATATATGCTTTATTGTGTCTACATCAAATATAGTATCTACACCTTGCATTATACAAGCCATTCTTTCTAGACCCATTCCAGTATCTATATTTTTATGTTCTAATTGTCCATAGTTACCTTCTTCATCTCTATTGAATTGAGTGAAAACATGGTTCCAGAATTCTAAATATCTATCACAATCACATCCTGGTTTACAATCCGGATTATCACATCCATATTCTTCTCCTCTATCGAAGTATAATTCTGAACATGGTCCACAAGGTCCTATACCTATTTCCCAGAAGTTATCATCTTTTCCTAGTCTAACTATTCTCTCTTTAGGTATTTTTATTTGATTTTCCCATATACCAAAAGCTTCATCATCTTCTTCATATACAGTTACCCATACTTTCTCTTCAGGTATATTTAAATGTTGTGTAACAAACTCCCATCCCCAAGATATAGATTGCTCTTTAAAGTAATCTCCAAATGAGAAGTTCCCTAACATTTCAAAGAAAGTACCATGTCTAGCAGTCTTTCCTACATTTTCTATATCTCCTGTTCTTATACACTTTTGGCAAGTAGTCATTCTAACACTTGGTGGAACTTCTACACCCGCAAAATAATTTTTAAGCGGAGCCATACCTGAGTTTATAAGTAATAAACTTTTATCATTTTGTGGCACTAAAGAAGCACTTTCCTTTAAGTAGTGATCTTTAGATTCAAAGAACTTTAAAAATTTACTTCTAATTTCATTTAATCCCATTTGTTGCATCTTAAATTTCCTCCTATTTTATATATCTTTTATTTTTAAATTCTAAATTTGATTTTACTTTAACTATTTAGCAAACAAAACTACTTATATCACCAAATATCTAAGGCTTATTATTCAAATTTAACGCTTGGAACTTATAAATAAATTCCTTATAATTAAAAAACCCCGCGCCTATAAAAACTTATAGGGGCGAGGATTACATTCGCGGTACCACCCTAATTATCATAATAAATCATGACATCTTCGGAAAACCTTAGTTATAACGGAACTACCGTCAATCCATACTATTATTTCAGGACTGATACTCAAAGACTGCTTCAACTATTCTATCCTAAGGGCTTCCACCAATCCCCTCTCTCTGTAAGGCATCAAATAATTTACTATTTCTTATCTCTGTATCTAATAAATTTAATTTTATAGTTAGAATTCATATGTTAAACTTTATTCTAACTACTATATATGTTATATTACTAAATTTTGTGTAATTAATCAATACTATAAATTATATTGATTTTAATTTTATTAGCAGATTATTCCTCCACCAACTACAACATCACCATTGTACATTACAACAGATTGCCCTTTAGTTATAGCCCTTTGAGGTTCATCAAATACTATTTTTATTTTATTATTATCTATTTTGTATACTGTAGCTGGAGATGGCTTAGCAGAATATCTTATCTTAGCTTCTACTCTAACTGGTTCTGTTATTTCATCAAATGCTATAAGATTAACATCTTTTGCTATGACAACTTTATTAAATAAATCTTCATTATCACCTAACACTACAGTGTTTTTCTTAGCATTTATATCAATAACAAACATAGGCTTTCCAAAAGCTATGCCTAACCCTTTTCTTTGACCTATAGTATAGTTTACTATACCTTTATGCTTTCCTAAAACATTACCTTTAGTATCTACAAAATAACCTTCTTCAATTCTTTTTTTAGAATGTTTTTTTACATATCCAGCATAGTCATTATCTTTTACAAAGCATATTTCTTGGCTATCTGGCTTATTATGAACATCTATTCCTATTTCTTTTGCAATTTCTCTAACTCTTTCCTTTTCATAATCACCTATAGGAAGTAATGTGTGTTCTAACTGTTCTTGAGTTAAATTATATAGTGCATAAGTTTGGTCTTTTTTATCTGTAACAGACTTTTTAAGTAGATATCTTCCTGTTTTTTCATCTTTTTCTATTTTAGCATAATGCCCTGTAGCTACATAATCACATCCTATTTGACGTGCTTTATTAAAGAAATCATCAAATTTTATATGCTTATTACAAGCTATACAAGGATTTGGAGTTCTACCATTTAAATATTCATCTATAAAAGGCTCTATTACCTTTTGTTTAAATACATCACTAAAATTTAATACATAAAAAGGTATACCTATTCTATCTGCAACTCTTCTAGCATCTTCAACAGCTGCTAATGAACAACATCCACCTTCATTTTCTATAAGTTCATCATCATCATCTTGCCATAGCTTCATAGTAACTCCTATAACATCATATCCTTGTTCTTTTAAAAGATATGCTGCAACAGAACTATCAACTCCACCACTCATACCGATCATTACTCTTTTTTTCATTTTGTCACCTTCTTTTACGAATTTGCTTATATCTTTTTATTATATATATTTTATCTTACTTTTTAAAGACTAAACTTATTTATATCTAATATCTATCTACTAATTTAAATTTTATCATATCTTTTAAATCACAATATCCCTTTTAAGTAATTACCTAAAAGGGATATTTATATACTAATTATTGAATTTTATATTTAAAATTACATTTCCTCTTCTTCTATATCATGATGATGGTCATGATCATCATCTATAACAACACCATCTAACTCTGGTATGTGTATATTATGCTTTTTAGAATAATCTATTAAAGCAGCTTTTATTGCTTGTTCTGCTAAAACTGAACAGTGCATTTTTACTGGTGGTAAACCATCTAAAGCTTCTGCAACTGCTTTATTAGTTACAGCTAATGCTTCATGTATAGTTTTTCCTTTTACCATTTCAGTAGCCATTGATGAGCTTGCTATAGCAGATCCACATCCAAAAGTTTTAAATTTAACGTCATTTATAACTTGAGTTTCTGGGTCTATATCAAGATATATTCTCATTATATCTCCACACTTAGCATTTCCAACTTCACCTATACCACTTGCATTTTCTATTTCTCCAACATTTTTTGGATTCATGAAATGTTCCATTACTTTATCACTGTATTGCATATTCTTATCCTCCTTAAGTCTTAATTATATTATTAGCTCCGTGCTATTATTTTTGTTTTGTTACAGCATCATATAAAGGAGACATCATTCTTAATCTCTCTATAACTGCTGGTAATTTTTCTATTATATAATCTATATCTTCTTCTGTTGTAAAATCACCTATTGAAAGTCTTAATGATCCATGTGCTATCTCATGTGGTAATCCTATAGCCATTAAAACATGTGATGGATCAAGTGATCCTGATGTACAAGCTGATCCACTTGATGCAGCTATACCTAACATGTCTAACATTAATAATATTCCTTCTCCTTCTATAAATTCAAACGAGAAGTTAACATTACCTGGTAATCTATTTTCTAAACTACCATTTACTCTTGTGTAAGGTATTTTTTCAAGTATTCCATCTATTAATTTTGTTCTTAAAGATGTAAGTCTTTCTATATGCTCGTCCATATTAGTTTTAGCAAGTTCTGCTGCTTTTCCATATCCAACTATAGATGGCATATTCTCAGTACCAGCTCTTCTTCTTCTTTCTTGTGCACCACCATGAACGAAAGAGTGAAGTTTTGTACCAGTTTTTATATATAAAACGCCTATTCCTTTAGGACCATATATCTTATGTGAAGACATACTCATTAAATCTACATTTAATTCTTTAACATCTATTGGTACATTACCAGCTGCTTGAACAGCATCTGTATGGAATAATACATTGTGCTTTTTAGCTATTTCACCAATTTCTTTTATTGGTTGTATTGTTCCTATTTCATTATTTGCAAACATTATACTTATTAATATAGTAGTATCTTTTATTGCTTTTTCAAGTTCATCTAATTTAACTCTACCTTCAGCATCAACATCTAAATAAGTTACTTCAAATCCATGATGCTTTTCTAAATATTCACATATGTGAAGTATTCCATGGTGTTCTATTTTAGATGTTATTATATGATTTCCTTTACTTCTATGAGCAAAAGCAACACCTTCTATCGCCCAGTTGTCACTTTCCGTTCCACCAGCTGTAAAGTATATTTCATTAGGCTTTGCATTTATAAGATTAGCAACTTGCCCTCTAGCTTTATCTAAAGCAGTTTTTGCTTCTCTTCCGAATGTATGAAAACTAGATGCGTTTCCAAAGTTTTCTGTAAAATATGGCATCATTTCATCTAGAACTTCTTTTTTTACAGGAGTTGTCGCAGAATAATCCATATATAATCTTCTTTTTTCCATTTTCTTCGTCTCCCTATCTATTTTATAATTAAGTTTGTTATATCATTATCTAATATGTTTTTATTATGATCATCTATCATATCTTGAAGAGTTATAGAATTTATTACATCTTCTATACCCTTTTTCATTTTTTCCCATACAATTTTCGTTACACATTTACCAGAATTTTCACATATATCTTCATCCATTACACAATCTGATAGTGAAACAGGCCCCTCTAGTACCACTAGTATATCACCTACAGTTATATCTTTAGGTTCTTTTGATAATAAATATCCGCCTTGAGCTCCTCTAACACTTTGAACTAATCCAGATTTTTTTAGAGATGAAAATATTTGCTCTAAATATTGTTCTGATATATTTTGCTTACTAGCTATATTTTTTAAGGGAATAGGACCATTGCTCTGATTTAATGATAATTGAAACATTGCTTTAAGTCCATATCTACCCTTAGTGGATAATTTCATATTTATCACCCTTTACAACGAATTGTAATCCATACTATTTTACTAGGTATTACCTTCAATATAATTTTATTATACCCTAGTAATTTTGTCAAGATTAAATTCATACCACTTTACTAGGAATTAAATATATTATATATATACCACTATAGATTCTTTTTAATCTTAATTTTTATATTTTCTATTATTTTATACTAAACCTATTTTTAAACATGTATAAGTATTCCCTTTCTCCAAGCAATAAATACAATAATTTTCTATTTTTATAAATTTAATAATATTTATCCTAACAAATGTTATTAGTGATGTGTTTCATTACTAAATAAATTTATCAATAAAATTTAATTGTTCAATAAAAAATTCGCTTCGCTCGAGCGACGTGTCGGCGAAACACTTCATGTCGCCAATGATATATCCTTGTTACCGCTACGGATACATCAGTTGTTTGAGCCGCTGCGTGGCAAAGCATTTCAAAATATAATTTATTACGTTTATAAAGTTATTGATATTGCTTATATTCATAGGTTATCCAGAAATATATTTATGATATAATTTTCTTATACTCAAAAAAATAAGTAGTAGTATCTTCAAAACATACTACTACTTATTTTGTCTGTTGTATTAGTTATTTTACTAAACATATTGAATTTACATATAAAGTTTTTTAATTCCAAAATGTATATTTTTAGACTTTAGTATTTTCAATAATAATATTTAACTAATACAATGAGTTATTTTTATAAATTAATATGTAAATTTCTCTATTATAATATTTTAGTCCTTTACAGAGCCGATGCACCTATTATTCCTGCATCATTTTTAAATTTAGCTATAACGATATCCCCAATTTTTGCCTTTTTAAAAGGAAGGTGTTTTTTTACTTGTTCTGATAAACCATCTAAAAGTATATCACTAGCATTAGAAACTCCTCCACCTATTGATATAACTGCTGGATCTATAAAATTAACTATATTTCCTATTCCCATAGCTAAATATTTTTTAAATCTATTTATAATTTCAACTGCTACTTGATCTCCTTCTTTATATGCATCAAATACCATCTTAGCAGTTATATTTTCTAAGTTATTGTTACACATATCTCTTATTATAGTTTCTCTACCTTCTTTTAATAATTTCTGTGTATATTTTATTATAGCCGTAGCTGAGCAGAAAGTTTCAAAACATCCATTGTTTCCACAATTGCAGTCATAGTAATTAGTAGCAACCATAGTATGACCAATTTCAGCACCTACTCCATTTGAGCCAGTTATTAACTTATCATCTATAACTATACCTCCACCTATTCCAGTTCCTAGTGTTATCATAACTCCACTATTATAGCCTTTCATACTACCGTAAAAATACTCAGCAAGTGCTGCTACATTCGCATCATTACCTGCACGTACAACAGTTCCTTTTAGGCGTTCTTCTAACTTAGGTATTATTAAAGCATTTTCAAGACCTATATTCACACAAGTTACTCTACCTTCACTTGTAACAACCCCTGGAAATCCTATTCCTACCGAACATATATTATTTATTTCTAATTCACTTTTATCTAATAAATCATTAACTAATTCAGTTATATCTTCTATAATATTTTCTAAACCACCAGATTGATTAGTCTCTTTAACTGACCTTTGAATAATTTCCCCATTAACTACAAGGCCCGCTTTTATACTCATTCCACCTACATCAATTCCTATTTTATACATATTTCCCTCCCAAAGTATTATATCTGTATATATTATATAATATTGCTATGGTTTTATCTATAGTATATGCCCCAATATCCTTTTTCTTTAAAACCTAGTTTATTATATATCTTTCCTGCTTCTATATTATCATAAAATAAGCATGGAATTTTATTTTCATTTATAATTTCACTACATATCTTTACTATACACTTTGTAGCTAAGCCTTTATTTCTAAAATTTGGATGTGTTCCAACTCCTACTATCATTGCATGAGTTCTAGTTTCTAATGTACTTTTTGCCATAGCCACCACTTTTTTATTTACTTCTATGCAATATCCTCTACCTGTTCTAAGTCCACTTTTTATATTTTCTACAGTAGTATTTTCAAATTCATCAATCTCTTCGTATAATTTCGCTACCTTATTTATATTTCCAAATCTTATTTTCTTAGGTCTTAATCCTATTTCTATATCATTTAATTTACTTGAATCATCAAGAACACAAAACTTGACTATTCGTTTGCGATTTACACATATTTTTCTCTCTAATTTCTGTAAAACATCTAGTTTACCACTTATCTCTATATAATTTAGGCTATTTATAAGATTAGCAAATTCATCTATATTAAAATTTCCTTGCGAATAAAATATAAGGTATTCAAAGTATCTCAACAATACACCTTCTATATGTCCTTTTTTATCTATACCTGCCCATATATCTAAAAAATAATTATCATATCCATATCGCTCTATATCCCCTATTATAAACAAGTTAAAGTCAGGCTCTCTTTTTAAGTAATTAATAACCTTGCTATGATAGGTATCATCCACCTTTATAATCATAGACTCCCCCTGATATTTTCTATTTATTTTATTTAATTTTTTACTATGTATATACTATTTTGTACATTATCTCATCCACATATATTTTGCTATAATAATTTTAGCATGATTTAATCTTTTAGATGCTTATATTTTTAATTTTTTATCAAAGCAAATTATTTAATGTAATTTACTTTTAGTATTTAATCTCTATATATTATAATAGATGCTACTGCTAAAAAAAATAACACATAAAATTATATTATAATAATATTAACTAACATCTATTCTTAGATTAAAAATAGGCTATAATGTATTTTCCAAATACTTAGTAGCCTATATTAAATTTCTTATTATTTATTTTTTTTTATATTTTCCCAATAATTATCAAATGCTATTTCATTTTTATTCTTACCTGGTATATAATATTTTTTATGCTTTATTTCGTCTGGTAAGTATTGCTGTTTAATATAATTGTTTGGATAATCATGTGGATACTTATAATCTACTCCTCTTCCTAAATTTTTAGCTCCAGCATAATGAGCATCCTTTAAATGAATAGGAATATCTCCTACATTTATATTATCTAAGTCATATAATGCCTTATCTATTGCATTTATAACAGAATCTGATTTGGGGCACTGGGCTAAGTATATAGTTGCTTGTGCAAGTGGTATCCTAGCTTCTGGTAACCCTAATTGAAGTGCTGATTGAACACAGGCTTCTGTAATAGTTATTGCTTGAGGAACAGCAAGCCCTACATCTTCACTTGCAACACATAACAATCTTCTAGTTATATTTTGAATATCTCCAGCTTTAATAAGCCTTGCAAGATAGTGTATAGATGCGTCGGCATCAGACCCTCTTAATGATTTATGAAATGCAGATAATATTGAATATCCATCATCTCCACTTCTATCATAACTTAATACTTTCGAGCTAGAGCACTCTACAATAGTATCTATAGTTATATTAACAGAATTTGAACCTATATCTATACCGGTATTAAAAGCTAACTCCAATTTATTTAATGCACTTCTCATATCCCCGTTACAAATCTCTGCTATAAATTCTAAAGCTTCCTCTTCCACATTAATATTCTCATATATATTCTCTTCTCTAAGTTTATCAATAGCTCTTTTAAGTCCAATAAGTATATCTTCTTTATTTATTTGCTTAAATTCAAATATAGAACTTCGACTTAATATAGCTTTATATATTACAAAATATGGATTATCTGCTGTACTTGCTATTAGCGTCACAGAACCATCCTCTATAACTTCAAGTAAAGATTGCTGTTGTTTTTTATTTAAAGCTTGAATCTCATCAAGCATAAGAACTATACCATTATACGAAAATAAATCTCTTTTATTTTCATCTATTATTTCCTTTATCTCTTTTACTCCACAATTAACAGCGTTTAATTTTACATATTTTTTTCCTGTAGTATTTGCTACTATATTTGCTAAAGTAGTTTTACCTGTACCTGGTGGTCCATATAATATCATATTAGGAATAGATTTGTTTTCTATAATTTTATTTAAAACTTTTCCCTTTCCTATAATATGCCTTTGACCAACCATATCTTCAATCTTTTTTGGACGCATTTTATCTGCTAAAGGCAATACTCTCACTCCTTATACATATTAAAAATAAAAGGTATCTAGAATTTAGATACCTTTTTACAATCAATTATTGATGATTTTTTAATTTTTTAAGTTCTTCCATAAGTTTATCATTTAGTATCTTTATATGAGTACCTTTCATACCTAAAGATCTAGATTCTATAACTCCAGCACTTTCGAACTTTCTTAATGCATTTACTATAACTGATCTAGTTATCCCAACTCTATCTGCTATTTTACTTGCAACAAGTAAACCTTCTTTACCATCTAATTCTTCAAATATATGTTCAACTGCTTCAAGTTCTGAATAAGATAATGTTCCTATTGCCATTTGAACTACAGCTTTCTTTCTCATTTCTTCTTCTAGCTCTTCACCTATGGCTCTTAATATTTCAAGTCCTATAACAGTAGCACTATATTCTGCTATAACTAAATCATCATCTTCATATTCATTATCATATCTTGATAATATTAATGTTCCTAATCTTTGCCCACTTCCTAATATTGGAACTATTGTAGTTTTCTTTTCAGTTCTACCTTGTTCGAATGGGAATACTTCTAGTAATTCTTCACCTGTTAGATTTTCTAAAGTATCTTTTATCTTTAATACATTTGTATTGTATTCCTCTGGAAACTTCTTTTGCTTAGTTATATCATCTTCTACAACTGAGCTATCCGCTATATCATTAAGGTGTAATCCTAATACTTTTCCTTTAGAGCTTAATACGTATACATTTGAACTTAAAACTTCTCCTAATGCACCTGCTAATAAGTCAAAAGAGACATTACTTCCACCACTTGTTTGTAATGTTTTATTAATTTTTCTTGTTTTCTGTAATACTTCGCTCGCCATTTGCAATTCATCTCCTCATGAAAGTTATGCCTTATATACTTATATATAATAAACGTTAGTTTTTCTTATAATTATGTAATAGAAATATTATCATAATTCTATTGGTTTTTCAATATAAAGCCCCTCATTTTTTCAATTTTCACTATTCTCTTTTACCATCTCATTTTTACATTCTTTATTAGGACAAACAACTTTAGTTTCCGATTTTGTTATTTTTTCTACCATATAAGATCCACATTTATCACAAATATCTCCAGTTGGTTTATTCCATGATAAAAAGTCACACTCTGGATAATTTGAACATCCATAAAACGCTTTGCCTTTTTTAGATTTTCTAAGTATTATATCTCCATTATTACATTTAGGACATTTTACACCTATTTTATTTACAATAGGCTTTGTAGTCTTACATTCTGGATAATTCTTACAAGCCATAAACTTTCCAAATCTACCATGCTTTATTACCATGTGTTCTCCACAGTTTTCACATATTTCATCAGTTTCTTCATCCATATTTATCTTTTCTATATTTTCCTTAGCTATCTCTATAGCTTCTTTTAACGGTTCATATGATTTCGCTACAACTTCTTTCCAAGGTATATTTCCTTCTTCAACCTCATCTAGCTGACTTTCCATAGTAGCAGTAAAGTCTACGTCTATAAATTTTTGGAAATTAGTTTCTAGTATATCAGTAACTATTTTTCCTAATTCTGTTGGATGAAGACTACTTCCTTGCTTCTCAACATATTCTCTATTTAATATAGTAGTTATAGTTGGTGCATAAGTACTAGGTCTTCCTATTCCCAATTCTTCTAGGGTTTTTACCAGACTCGCCTCAGTATATCTTGCTGGTGGTTGAGTAAAATGTTGAAGAGGTAATATATCCTTTACAATAAGAGTATCTCCTTCATTTATAGGAGGAAGTATTTTATCTTCTCTTTCTGTAAAGTTATAAATCTTTGTATATCCGTCAAATTTCATTTTAGAACCAGTAGCCTTTAGAATATAGTCATTTATTTTACACTCTACGTTTAATATATCAAAAATAGAATCTTGCATTTGACTAGCTATAAATCGTCTCCATATTAAGTTATATAACTTAAATTGATCTTTCGTTAAAGAGCTCTTTATACTATCCGGAGTTCTAATTACAGAAGTTGGTCTTATAGCCTCATGTGCATCTTGTACTTTTTTACTTCCTTTTTCCTTGCCTTTATCAAAATCAGGTTTATAGTAATCTTCCCCTAATGCTTCTAATATATATTCTTTTGATTTCTCTTTTGCTTCTTCTGATATTCTTTTAGAATCTGTTCTTATGTATGATATAAGACCCACTGTACCTTCATTTTCAATATCAATACCTTCATATAGCTCTTGTGCTATACTCATTGTTTTCTTAGTGGTAAAAGATAGTCTGTTTGCTGCTTCTTGTTGTAGCATACTTGTTGTAAAAGGTTTAGGAGCTGATTTTCTCCTAGTTCTTGCTTCTATTGAATTTACTACTATCTCTTTATCCTTTATATCATCTAAAATAGAGTTTACTATTTCTTCATTTGGTAATTCCATTTTATCTTTAGATCTACCATAAAACTTTAAACTAATATCCTCATCTTTAGAAGTTTTAGCCTCTACGTCTATTGTCCAATATTCATCTGGTATAAATGCTTCTATTTCTTTTTCTCTATCACATATTAACTTAGTTGTTACAGATTGAACTCTACCGGCACTTAATCCTTTTCTAACTTTTTGCCAAAGTATCGGGCTTATTTGGTATCCAAGAAGTCTATCTAAAACCCTCCTTGCTTGTTGTGCATCAACTAAATTTATATCTATGTTCCTTGGACTTTTAATAGCTTTTTTTATAGCATCTTTTGTTATCTCATTAAATTCTATTCTACATTCATCATTTTGATCCAATCCTAAAATATAAGCTAAGTGCCATGATATAGCTTCTCCCTCTCTATCTGGGTCGGTAGCTAAATAAACTTTCTTAGATTTCTTAGCTTCCTTTTTTAGCTCTTTTATTAAATCACCTTTTCCTCGTATATTTATATACTGTGGCTCAAAATTATTTTCTATATCAACACCTAATTTACTTTTAGGTAAATCTCTTACATGTCCTACAGAAGCTTTTACAGTATAGTGACTTTTTCCTAGAAATTTTTCTATTGTTTTAGCTTTTGCAGGAGATTCCACGATGACTAATGTTTTTGCCATTAACGACACACCCCCACTTATTTTCTTTATATATTTAAACTGTATACTTGATTATTCATCTCTATTAATAAATCTTTAAGTACTAGTTCATTTAAGATTGCATTTATATATTTTACTTCCATTTTAGTATTATCACAAATTTCATCTATATTCAATATACCATTATCTTTTATTAGTTCTAATATTTCAATACTTTTTTCATTCAATTTAATATTATCATATTTTTTAGAATTTTCTGTATAATAATTCCTGTCAATTTGGTATTCATTTAATATGTCTTCCACACTATGAATTAATGTTGCTCCTTCTTTTATTATTTTATGGCATCCTTCACTCATACATGAGTTTATATTGCCCGGAATAGAAAAAACGTTTTTGCCTTGGTCTAATGCATACTCAACAGTAATTAATGCACCACTTTTTTTAGCTGCCTCAACTACTATAACACCATCACTTATCCCACTCAATATTCTATTTCTATGAACATAATTGCTAGGATAAACAGCACTTCCAATATTATATTCAGACAATATCAAACCACCATCATCCAATATTTTTTGAGCTAATTTAATATTTCGTCTTGGTAATATATTATCTAAAGGAGACCCAATTACTGCCACGGTTTTTCCTTTACCTTCTAAGCATCCTATATGGCTATAAGTATCTATTCCTATAGCTAGTCCACTTATAATATTTATACCTACATCTGACAAACTTTTGCTTATATTTTTTGCACAATTAATCCCATACTGAGTACACTTCCTAGAACCTACCATTGCCAAATTAATATTATTTTTTAATACATCTAAATTTCCCTTATAAAATAATATTTTAGGTGCATCATATATGTGCTTCAAATTAGATGGATATGATTCATCATAAATACTAACATATTTTATAAATTTTTTCTCAAGATTTGACTTTATTTCCTCTAAATAAGTTAGACTTTTATATTTTACTATATTTTCCTTAATATTTGTATTTATATTTTTTAAATTATATATTTCCTTATCACTAAAGTTAATTAAATCTTTAATATCTATGTTATTTGACTCTATTTGATTTATATTATTATTTGTTACTCCCTCTATAGACTTTAGCCACAAATAAGCATCATTAATATTCATAAATCACCTCTGTTCAAAATATTTATAATAAGTTTTTCTAAAAGAAAAAGCTTCTACTATGTGATTAGATTTTATAGTATTTTCTCCATCTAAATCTGCTATTGTTCTTGCAACTTTTAATAATTTCATATAACTTCTATTACTTAATTTATATTTATTAAATATTAAGTTGATAGTTTCTGATCCTTCATCATTTAATTTGCAATACTCATTTACCATTGAAGAATTCATTTCATCATTAGTTTTTATATTATAATTTTTGAATCTAGTTTGTTGTATATATCTTGCACTTTGAACTCTTTTTCTTATATCATGAGACGTTTCAGATTTTGTATTTATAAACTCTTTATATGGTATTGAATTTACCTCTACAAATAAATCAAATCTGTCTAATAATGGTCCAGATATTTTGTTTATATATCTGTCTATTTCATATGTTTTACACCTACATTCATTTTCTGACATATGATATCCACATGGACATGGATTCATTGCACCTACTAGTAAGAAATTGCATGGATATTCAAAATTATATTTTATTCTAGATATATTTATAATCTTATCCTCTATAGGTTGTCTCAACGTTTCTAATATTTTTCTATCAAATTCAGCTATTTCATCTAAAAACAGTATACCTCTATGAGCCAATACAACCTCTCCTGGCTTTGCATCAATTCCTCCACCTATCATAGCTTGCTTTGTAGATGTATGATGTGGTGATCTAAATGGCCTTTTATCTATAATACCTTTTTGATTATCTATTAATCCTATTGAGCTATAAATTTTACTAACTTCTAACATTTCTTCCTTATTTATATCTGGAAGTATTGTCCTTATTCTTTTTGCTATCATAGTTTTTCCAGAACCTGGAGGGCCTATCATTAACATATTATGATTACCTGCTGCAGCTATTTCAGCACTTCTCTTTACAAAATAATTTCCAGATACATCACAAAAATCTTCTTCATATTCGTTTTGACTTTTTTCTTTTTTGTTTATATTAATATCCTCAATAATAGACTCTTTACATATATCTAAACTTCCATTTAAAAAGTCTATGCATTGATTTAAACTCTTTACGGGTATAATATCTATACCATCTATAAATAATCCTTCTAAAAAGTTATCATATGGTAAAAATAATCTTTTTATATTACACTCCTTAGCCCCTATTATAATTGGAAGTATTCCCCTTACCTTTTGAAGCTTTCCATCTAAAGAAAGTTCTCCTATAAACATACTTTCATTTAAGTATCCATCATCTTTTCTTATAAATTCTCTTAAAATTCCTATAGATATAGCTAAATCAAGAAAAGACCCTTCTTTTTTCATATCTGCAGGTGATAAATTTACAACTATTCTAGAGTTAGGAAATCTGTATCCACTATTTATTATTGCTGATTTTACACGTTCCCTAGACTCTTTTATTTCAGTACTAGCTAAACCTACTATATTAAATGAAGGAATCCCATTAGTTATATCTATTTCTATCTTTATTAGATAACCATTTATTCCTATTAAATTACTAGAATTTATTATACTAAGCATATGCACTCCTTTCTAGAAAGCATTTACTATATGATTTATCTTCTTATCTTTTAAATATATTTCTATAACATCAAATCTTATCGGTACATTATTTAAATTATTTTTTAAGATATAATATTTAGCTGTATTTACTATTTTTCTAATTTTTCTACAATCTACAGCTTCTGATGGATAACCAAACTTTATGTTAGTTCTTGACTTAACTTCTATAAATACTAATTCATCATTAATTTCAGCTATTATATCTATTTCTCCACTATTTATTCTATAATTAGTTTCTAAAATATTTGCCTTATTATCTATTAGATATTTTAATGCTATCATTTCACCAGCTCTACCTTTTTGAATATTATTCATAAGTATCTCCTATGTACTTTTTTGTAAGTATTGTCCCTAATATTCATTTTATATACATTTTTTCCTTTTATAATTGAATTTTTTTTATTGAATTATTAAAATCACTATATAGGGGGAATGTTTAATGGGAAGATGTGATAAAAAAAAGAAAAGAAGTAGAAGAAAAAAGAAGTTTAAAATAGTAGGATTATACTTATCAATTTTAGTACTAACTTTTATTTTTTTATTTAATAATTTTAATTTATTTGATAAAAAATGTAATAGCGAAGTAGTAAAAGATGAACAAATTTTAGAAACTTTAGCAGATAATAAAACTAGTAAGGTTACTATAAATGCAATAGGGGATGTTATGGCTCATACACCTCAACTTAATGCACAGTACGATCCTAAGACAAATACATATTCTTTTGATAATAATTATAAATATGTATCAAGTTATATAAAAAAAGCAGATTTATCTATTGCAAATTTAGAGACCACATTAGCTGGTGATAGTATACCATATAGTTCTTATCCAACTTTTAATACTCCCGATACCTTGGCTGATGCATTAAAAAATGCAGGCGTAGATGTAGTTTCAACTATAAATAACCATTCTTTTGATAAAGGTGATTTAGGAGTAGAAAGAACTTTAGATGTACTAAAATCTAGAAACCTTAGTACTATAGGAACAATTTCAAATGTTGGTGATAAGAATTATTTAATAAAAGAAGTTAATGGAATAAGTTTAGGAATAACAGCTTTTTCTTATGGCGAACTTAGAGAAAATACTAAATTTTTAAATGGTATCAGAATTTCAGATAAATCTAAAGATAAATTAAATGTATTTGATAGCTCAAATGTAAATAGTGCTTTTAATACTATAAATAATACACTAAAAAATATATCACACACAGATATTCAAATACTTGTTATTCATTGGGGAGATGAGTATAGAAGAGTTCCTAACCAATTTCAATATGATTTAGCCCAAAAACTTAGCGATAGTGGCGTAGATATAATAATAGGATCTCACCCTCATGTAGTTCAACCTGTTGAAATAATAAAATCTACTGATGAAAGTCATGAAACTTTAGTTATATATTCTCTTGGAAATTTTATATCAAATCAAAGAAGGGAACTTTTAGGAACACCTTTTACTGAAGATGGGCTTATGGTTAACATAGAAATTACTAAAAATGCTGACAAAACATTTGTATCTAAAGTAAATTGTATTCCTACATGGGTTAATAAATATAATGATGGAAGTAAGATAGTTTTTGAGGTTCTACCTATAACTAATAATGAAGATTTTAGTCATTTAGATAATATAACTTTAGAAAAACTAAAAAATTCTTATAATAATACTGCCTCACAAGTTAAACAATCTGATATAATAAATGTTATGGATAATCCATTTAAATAATTATTTTAAAAGCTCTATGAAAATATAAATAATATTAATAAAAATATAATAATATTTAATATTTTTGTTAATATTAAATATTTGTAATATCAACAAACACTCATTTTAAACATAACAACTTTTAAAGTAGAGCTTTAAAATAAAAAAGGGCTATTTTAAAACAAAGTTTTATAGTATCTCTATAATTCTTAGTTTTACTAATAGCTCCTTTTTTATGCTTAATAATTATATATAACCTTACTGTCTATATCTTTTATAGATTGACATCCTGTTAAAATCATAGTTGATTTTAATTCATTTTTTATATTTTCTACATAAGTCTTAACCCCATCTGTTTTACCACCAAATGAAGCTGTTACAAATGGTCTTCCTATTAAAACTGCATCTGCACCTAAACCTATCATTTTAACCACATCTACTCCAGTTCTAACTCCACCATCAGCAAGTATAGTAATTTTTCCTTTTACCGCCTTTGCAATTGATGGAATTACTTCACAAACTCCAGGAGTGCAATCTAATACTCTACCACCATGATTTGATATAACTATTGCATCAACACCTGCTTCAACAGCCATTAGAGCATCTTCAACAGTCATTATTCCTTTAACTATAAAAGGTAATTTAGTCGAATTTTTAAGTTTTCTTAAATCTTCTACAGTTTTTGGAACAACTTTTTTTCCATGCATAGATAATGTAACAAGACCACATGCATCTATATCAACACCTACTGCTATAGCATTTGACTCTTCTGCCAACTTTATTTTGTTTATTATATCATCATTTTCCCATGGCTTTATAAATACTATACCTTGTCCATTGTACTCTTTAAGTACACTTAAATTTTCTAATAAAAATTCATCAACTGCAGTGTCTCCAACCATAGCGTATACACCACTATCTATACAACCTTTTACAACAGGTTCTATATAATCTCTCTCAGAAATTTTTCCACCCATATTTAAAGTTGTTCCAGTTATAGGTGCTGCAAATATCGGAGCATCCATTTTCATTCCAAATAATTCTATAGTAATATCTGGATTAGAAACATTATGTATAACCCTCATATTAATTTTTATTTTTTCTAAACTTTTTCTATTATCTATAAATGAAGACCCGCTTCCTTTTCCGCCCATACCTGGAACTTCACCTGCACAAGCAATACCATTACATACCTTACATACCTTACAACTTCCATTAAATTTTTCTCTAGCAACTTTCTCAACTTCTTTAAAATTCATTATAAGACTCCTCTATATAAATTTTTAATTAAACTTTCATATAAAATTATAACATATTCTTTAAGAAACTCTTTCTATGTATACGAGTTATTCCATATTTTTCAATTGCTTCGTAGTGTTCCTTTGTTCCATAACCTTTATGCGATTTAAATCCATATTCCGGGAATATTTCATCATATTGATACATTATATTATCTCTTGTAACTTTAGCTAATATACTAGCTGCCGCAATTGATATAGATTTAGAATCTCCCTTAATTATTGGCTTTTGATGTATGTCTATTCCTGGTATTGTAGCAGCATCTATTAATAAATAATCTGGTGTATTTTTTAAACAATTTAAAGCCTTTTTCATGGCCATGTAAGTAGCATTTAATATATTATATTTATCTATATCTTCATTATTAACTATACCTATTCCATAGTCTAAAGCTTCTTCCTTTATTCTATCGAATAACTCTTCTCTTTTAGCTTCACTTAGCTTTTTAGAATCATTTATCCCTTCTATCTTAGTATTTGGTTTAAACACTACCACACTAGCTACTACAGGCCCTGCTAGTGGACCACGCCCTGCCTCGTCTATTCCACCTATATATAAATATCCTTTAGTGTATCCTTCATTTTCATATGTATTTATACGTTCTAATCTCTCTTCTTCTTTTCTTATATTATCTAATTTTCTTCCCATTTTAATTGCTATATTTTGAACTGATTTTCTTTCATCGTCTTTTAATATATCCATATACTCTAAGTACTTATCTATACTTAAACTATCTACTATTTCTTTAATTTCCTTTACACTTTTATTCTTCATGATCTTCTCCTCACGTTATTTATACGATGTAATTTTTATATCATGTGTACTATGTTCTATCCTAAAATATATATAAATATAATGCCTACATATACCATTAAAAAAGTATCTCTACTTAATTTTAAGATATAAAATTACTCATAATTTATTAGCTATATCTTAGTATACCTTATAATTATTATTTATAATATAAAAAATTCGCTCCGCTCATTTCGCCAACGATATATTCTTGCTCACGCTACGGATACATCTGTTGCTCAAAATATCATTTTTACTTTTATAAAGTTGATATTACTCATATCCATAAATTTTCCACTTTTTTCATGATATAATTTCCTTATACGTAAAAAAATATCATCTAACATTAGATGATATTTTTTATATTGTATCTATTTTTTTATGTCTTCAGGAACTTCTAGAGTTATTTTTCCTATTTTTCCATCTCTAAATTCATTTAAAACTGTCGTTGCTATACGAGTATAATCAAGTTCCTTATTCCCCATTATAAATCCTCTTTTACGACCTATCATATCCATAGTTTCTATATCTCTATCACCTAATTCCTCTAGCTTATATCTTGCCTTTAATTTTTCTGGCTCTATCTCCATAAGCTTTCCAATTAGTCTTAGAGCTAAAGTTTCAACATCTAGTATCTCATCTTTTATAGCTCTACAGAATGCTAAATTAAGTGCAACATCTTGATCTTCAAATTTAGGCCAAAGTATACCTGGTGTATCAAGTAATTCTAAGTTTCCTTTTAATCTAACCCACTGCTTTCCTTTAGTTACACCTGGTCTATCTCCTGTAACTGTACTTTTTCTACCTGTTAATTTATTTATTATAGATGATTTACCAACATTTGGAATACCTACTATCATTATTCTTATAGGTCTTTCTTTTCTTCCTTTTTCTTTTAATGCATCCATTTTATCTTTAACTGCATTTCTACATTCATCTACTAATTTATTTAAACCAACACCTTTTAAAGTATCTACTGGTATTGCTTTGATTCCACGGTCTTTATAGTATTTTATCCATTTATCTAACTTAGCTCTATCCGCTAAATCACATTTATTTAATATGACAACTCTAGGCTTATTCCCTGCTAAATTATCTATATCTGGGTTTCTACTACTAAAAGGTATTCTAGAGTCTAAAAGTTCTACAACAACATCAACTAGCTTTAAGTTATTTCTAACTAAATCTCTAGTTTTCTTCATATGACCTGGATACCAGTTTATATGTAAATTATCATCTCTTAGATAATCATCATAATTTTCTCCCATTCTGTCTCCTCTTGCCATGATTATCACTCCTTTATGTAAATTATTCATTCTTTTTTATTTCAATTTATACATTATATTATAAGCTTTTTTAAGTATTTAATATAATACTTCTATTATTTCTATAATATAAATTTTTAATCTATTCATCGATATTATATTTAAATTAATAATATCAATATATGTAAAAAGGACTGATAAAATCAGTCCTTTAATTTATAGTAAAGTTTAATTATCTAGCTTCTTTTATCTTAGCAGCTTTACCTACTCTACCTCTTAAGTAGTTTAGTTTAGCTCTTCTTACTTTACCTTTTCTAGTTACTTCTATCTTTTCTATTCTTGGAGAATGTACTGGGAAAGTTCTTTCTACACCAACGTTGAAAGATATTTTTCTAACTGTGAAAGTTTCTTGTATTCCTCCACCTTGTCTCTTAAGAACAACACCTTCGAATACTTGTATTCTTTCTCTCTTACCTTCAACTATTTTAACGTGAACTCTTACTGTGTCCCCAGGTCCAAAGTTAGGAACTTCTTTCTTTAATTGTTCTTGTCCTAATGCTCTTACTAATTCGTTCATTATTCTTCCTCCTAGTATCATAGACATTCTTAATTACCTCCTACGTGTAAAAAGAGGAATGCCCGTTTATTTTTTCAACATTTAAAATTATACTATATATATTGTTTATTTACAAGCTTTTTTGTACAAATCTGGTCTTCTTTCTTTGGTAATTTTTATCGACTCTTCATATCTCCATTTATCGATATTCTTATGATTTCCAGATAATAAAACTGATGGAACTTCTAAGTTCATAAATTCTCTAGGTCTAGTATAATGAGGATATTCTAATAAATTATCTTTAAAAGACTCCTCCTCAAATGATTCATTTTGTCCTAATACTCCTGGTATAAGTCTTGATATAGAATCTATAAGTATAAGTGCTGGAAGTTCTCCTCCTGTTAATACATAGTCACCTATAGATATTTCATCAGTAACTATTAAATCAATTATCCTCTGATCTATTCCTTCATAATGCCCGCATAAAAATATTACATCATCCAGCTTAGAAAAGTCTTGTGCAATACTTTGATTATGAACCTTACCTTTTGGAGTTAAATATACTACTCTTGGATTTTTTATATCATGCTTTTCTATTATATGTTTATATGTATCATATATAGGTTGTGGGGTCATTACCATTCCTGCTCCACCACCAAATGGATAATCATCTACTTTTTTATGTTTATTAGTAGAAAAATCCCTTATATTATATATGTTAACTTCTATTATATTTTTCTCTACTGCTTTTTTCATTATACTTTCATTCATATAAGAATGAAATATTTCTGGAAAAAGTGTCATTATATGAAATCTCATACTATCACCTAGTCTAACATACCCTTAATAGGGTCTATTATCATTTTTCTTTCATTTATATCTATAGTAGGCACAAACTTAGTTATAGCAGGTATTAAAAATTCCTTACCATCGTTACTTTTTATAACGTATACATCATTAGCTGCATATTGTAATACATCTTTTAATGTTCCTATGTGATTATTATCTAATGTATATACATCCATACCTATCATGTCTGCTATAAAGAATTCACCTTCTTCTAATTCTCTACTATCTTCTCTTGAAACATACATGAACTTATTTCTTAACTTTTCTGCATCTTCAACTCTATCAACATTTTTTATTTTCATTATAACCATGTTGCCTTTGTATCTAACTCTTTCAACTTCCCACTTAGTTTCTAAATCTTTTCCTAAGTAGAATTCTTCTAAGTCATCAAATCTATATATATCATCAGTAAAAGGATAAACTCTAACTTCTCCTTTTAAACCTTGAGTATTTACTATTTGTCCTATTTTAAAATGTGTTAGCTTTTCCATTAATATATCTCCTTATGTTAAAAATCTTTATGACTTTCTTTCATTATTATATTATTAAATTTATTAGCTATAATTATGTATTTTGAGTATATACAAAAAGGATTAGGCATATACCTAATCCTTTTATACTATCTCAAGAGAAACTTTTACTTTTTCTCTGTTTGCAGCAGATCTTACGACAGTTCTTATAGCTTTAGCTATTCTGCCCTGCTTTCCGATAACCTTTCCCATGTCGTCTTGAGAAACAGTAAGCTTTAAAATGATTTCATCATCTTTTCTTGTTTCTTCAACTACAACTGCATCAGGATTATCAACTAGAGCTTTAGCTATATCTAACACTAGCTCTTTCATATACTCATCTCTCCTAATTAAAAATTATTATTTCTTAGAAGCTTCGAATTTTTCCATTACACCGTTGTTAACTAATAAAGTTTTTACAGTATCAGTTGGTTGTGCACCATTTGATAACCACTTAACAGCTTTCTCATCGTTTATTTTAACTTGCTTTGGTTGAGAAACTGGGTTGTAGTATCCTATTTCTTCTATGAATTTTCCATCTCTTGGAGATCTTGAATCAGCAACTACTATTCTGTAGAAAGGCTTCTTGTTTGATCCCATTCTTTTTAATCTTATTTTAACTGCCATAATAGCACCTCCGAATAATGTTTTTGTCTATTTTTTATTTATTTAAAGAAAGGAAGTCCGGGAAAACCGCCCCTTTTCTTCATACTTTTTTGAGATCCTGTAAACATCTTCATCATTTTCTTCATTTCATTAAATTGCTTTATAAGTCTGTTTACATCTTGTACACTTGTACCACTACCTCTAGCAATTCTTTTCTTTCTAGAAGCATTTAATATACTTGGGTCTCTTCTTTCCTCTATTGTCATAGATTGAACAATTGCTTTTGTTCTCTTCATTTCTTTTCCATTTAGGTCTACATCCCCAAGTTGGTCTTTTATATTACCCATACCTGGTATCATACCTAAAATTTTATCTAAAGGACCCATATTTTGAATTTGTTCCATTTGCTCTAAGAAATCCTCAAAATCAAGATCTTGTTTCTTAATTTTTTGTTCTAATTCTTTAGCTTTATCTAAATCTATAGATTCTTGAGCTTTTTCTATTAGGCTTAAGATATCTCCCATACCTAATATTCTAGATGCCATTCTATCTGGATGGAATGGTTCTAAATCATCTAGTTTTTCACCCATACCTATAAACTTTATAGGTTTTTGAGTTACAGCTCTTATAGAAAGGGCAGCCCCACCTCTAGTATCTCCGTCTAGTTTAGTTAATACAACTCCATCAACTCCAAGAGCTTCATTGAAGCTTTCTGCAACATTTACTGCATCTTGTCCTGTCATTGAGTCAACTACTAAAAGAATTTCATGTGGTTTAACTTCTGATTTTATTGACTTTAATTCATCCATTAAAGTTTCATCTATATGAAGTCTACCGGCTGTATCTATAATAACTAAATCATGATTATTTTTCATAGCATGACTTAGTCCTGCTTTAGCTATATTTACTGGGCTTTCTTTATCACCCATATTAAATACTGGTATATCTAATTTGTCTCCAACAACTTGTAATTGTTTTATAGCTGCTGGTCTATATATATCACAGGCAATAAGAAGTGGTCTTTTACCTTGTTTTTTAAAGTAACCTCCAAGCTTACCTGATGTAGTAGTTTTACCTGCCCCTTGAAGACCAACCATCATTATTATAGTTGGTGGTTTAGGAGATATCATAATTTTACTAGATACATCACCCATTAGGCTTGTTAGTTCTTCATTAACTATTTTTATTACATGCTGTCCAGGAGTTAAACTACTCATAACCTCTTGTCCAACACATCTTTCTTGAACTTTTTTTACGAAATCTTTAACTACTTTGAAGTTAACGTCAGCTTCTAAAAGAGCAAGTTTAACTTCTCTCATAGCATCTTTAACATCTTTTTCAGTAAGTTTTCCTTTTGATTTTAACTTACCAAGTGCTCCTTGTAGTTTATCTGATAATCCTTCAAATATCATTTTAACATCTCCCTACATATATCTTCTATATTTTCTACTTTAGGGATTAAATTAGCACAATCTCTATTTTGCAATAAATCTTGCTTAATGTCAACAATTTTATCTATTATAGTTTTAGTTAGTTTTTCTTGCTCTTGTATTTTTTCTACTAAATGTAATTTATTTTCATAATCCTTTAGTATTTTCTCTGAACGCTTTAATGTATCGTATACACCTTGTCTAGATACATTTAAATTTTCACTAATTTCACCTAGAGAATAATCTTCTTCATAATATAATGAAACTATTTCTCTTTGCTTATCAGTTAATAATTCTTTATATTGTTCAAATAGCAAGCCAATCTCAACCATTTTTTCTATATTCATAATCACACTTCCATGATACATACTGTAAAGGTTATTTACTTTACACATTGTATTTTATATCATATAGCGTTTGTTGTCAACATTTTATTTTAATTACTAATTACTCCCAAATAGCGCCTCAGAGAAGGCTTTTGCATCAAAATCTTGTAAGTCTTCTACTTTTTCTCCAACACCTATAAGCTTTACTGGAACATCAACTTCACTCTTAACTGCAAGTACAACCCCACCTTTTGCTGTTCCATCAAGCTTAGTTAAAACTATTCCTGTTATATCTGCTACTTCTTTAAATGTTTTTGCTTGTACTACCGCATTTTGTCCCGTAGTGGCATCAACTACTAATAATACTTCCTTATTAGCTTCAGGGAATTCCCTATCTACTATTTTAAATACTTTACCTAATTCATTCATAAGGTTAGCTTTATTATGAAGTCTTCCTGCTGTATCGCATATTAATAAATCTACTTTTCTAGCTTTAGCAGCTTTTATAGCATCAAACACAACAGCTCCTGGGTCTGCACCTTCTTGATGCTTTATTATATCAACATTACTTCTTCCTGCCCAAACTTCTAATTGCTCTATTGCAGCTGCTCTAAATGTATCCCCTGCCGCTAGTAAAATTTTTTTACCTTCTTGTTTATATCTATTAGCTAATTTACCTATGGTAGTCGTTTTACCTACACCATTTACACCTACCATAAGTATTATAGTTGGAGACTTTTCTACATTTAATGTAGAGTTCTCATTAGTTAATATCTCTTCTATTATATTTTTTAATTCGGCTTTAACTCCTGAAGGCTCTGTTATTTTATTTTCTTTGATCTTATCTCTTAGTTTATCTATTATATCCATAGTTGTATTTACACCAACATCAGCTGTTATTAATATCTCTTCTAATTCTTCTAATAGCTCTTCATCTACTTTTGTATAAGATTTTAATACATCATCTATTTTATCCGTTATACCTTGTTTAGCTTTAGTTAATCCTTGCTTTAACCTTTCAAATAAATTTACTTTCTTTTGAGGCTCTTCTACAACTTCAATATTTTCTTCTTTAATATCTTCATCTACTTCACTTGTAATAACTTCTTGATCATGTATTGTAGATTCTTCTATACTTTCTACGACTTCATTTACTTTTTCATCATTTAAAGTATCTTCAATCTTCTCTTCATTTATTTCTATTTCATCTGTAGCTATGTTTTCTTTTATTTCTTCAACTATATCATCTTCATTTATTTTTTCAGATTGATTATGTAAATTTTCATCTTCAGTATCTTTTTCTTCTACACTTTCTATCGTTTCAGACACATCACTATTTTCTAAATCTTTAGTTTCTTCATTTTCTACTTTCTCTTCAACTACATCTTCATTTGATACTGCTATATCTTCTTGTTTACTTTCATTTACATTATCATTATTTTCTTCAATAGCAGTATCGTGTTCATTTACCACTTCATTGTCATTTGCTTCTTCTTGTTTTTTCTTACCAAATTTAAATAGCTTTTTAAACACTTATTTTCCTCCTATAACTAATATTATTTAGTATAATTTAAGTTTAACCTAAATATATGTATAATTTTAGTAACTATATCGTTACTTTCTATATAATCCTTGAACTATATAGAAAGTAACAAATATAAATTAAATATTTTTAAGTAATTTTTTATATAAGTCTATTAAATTAGATTATTTTCACTTTATTTTTATTTATAAAAAAGTAAATATCATTAACCTATTAAGTCTAATATTATATAGCATCTATAATTTCTTCTGCTTCTTTAAGTTTTAAACTTAAAACCTTTGATATTGCCTTTTCTTGCATTGTTACTCCATATATATAATCCGCAGCTTCCATAGTTCCTCTTCTATGAGTAACTGATATAAACTGAGTATCGTTAGATAATTCTTTTAAAAATTCTCCAAATCTAAATATATTTGCATCATCAAGTGGAGCTTCTATCTCATCTAATATACAGAATGGAGTTGGTTTTGCAAGTATAATAGAGAATAATATACTTATAGCAGTAAGAGCTTTTTCTCCCCCTGATAAAAGGTTCAAGTTTTTCATTTTCTTTCCTGGTGGTTGAGCTGTTATCTCTATATCACTTTCTAATATATTGTTTTTATCTACAATCTTTAATTCTCCATTACCTCCACCAAATAATCTTTTATATACAAACTTAAAGTTTTCATTTATTTTGTTAAAATTAGATTCAAATTCCTTTTTCATATTTTCTTCTAGTTCATATATAAGCTTTTCTATAACTTCTATAGACTGTTCTAAGTCTTTCTTTTGTTCACTATAGAAATCATGTCTTTCTTTTATATGTTCATATTCTTTTATAGAATCTAAGTTTACATTTCCAAGATTTCTTATTTCTTTTCTTATATTTTCAAGATATCTTTTATCTACATCTAAGTTATCATCTTTCATTTCTATAGCTTGATCTAAAGTTATTTCATATTTTTCAAATAAACTATTTATATGATCTTCTCTATTAGATTTTAGTCTTTCTATTTTACTTTCAACTTTAAATAAACTTTCTTTTAAATCAATATATTGTCTGTCTATATTTTTTGATTCTTTATTTAAATCTTCTAATTTTTCTTTTAAACTTTCTTTTGATAATTTTTTAGTTTCTAGACTTCTTGTATTATCTACTAATTGTTTATTTAAGCTTATTTTTTCTGTTTCTTCTATAACTATATCTTCTTCTAATTTAGATGTTTCTATAGTTTTATCATTTAAAGACTTTTCTATTTGTACATACTTATTTTCTAAGGTTTTATTTTCTTCACTAATTCTTTGTATATCTCTAATTATACTTTCATATATTTGATTATGCTTCACTAGATTTAAGTTTAAGTTATCAAATTTTAATTTATCATCTTCATATAAAGAGTTATATTCTTTTAACTTATTAGTTAAACTTTCTATTTGTAATTTATTTTCATCATGTTTAGTGTCTATAGATAATATATCATCTTTTATTAATTTAGATTTTTCTAATATATATTCTAAGTTAGAACCTAATCCATCTTTTTCATTTTCTAACTTTTCAACACTTATTTTTAAGGATTTTATTTCTTCTTTAAACTTATTAAGCTCTGCATTTTCAATTATAATTTCTTTATCAAGACTATTTATATCTATACTTATTTGCTTTAGCTTTTCTTTAATTATTTTTGTATTATTATCAACTTCATTTTTTTCTATATACAATCTATCTATTTCAGCTTTTAATAATTCTATTTTTTCTTTATATTCATTTATAAGCCTTTTTCTAGATAATATATTTCCACTTACTCTTAAGCTCCCCCCAGTTAAAGATCCTCCTGGATTTAATATTTCTCCATCTAATGTTACTACCTTAAATTTATGGTTATTTTCTTTGGCAAACTTTATAGCATTATCTATATTATCTATTATTATAGTTCTACCAAGTATATTTTCTATTATATTTCTATATTTGTCATCAAACTTTATCAAATCACTAGCTATTCCTATAAAACTTGTACCTACTTTTATATTTCTAGTATCTATCTTATTAGATTTAATTATATTCATAGGTAAAAATGTAACTCTACCTAAGTTATTTTTCTTTAAATAGTTTATAGCAAACTTAGCACTTGATTCATCATTAGTTATTATATTTTGCATATAAGCACCCAGTGATGCTTCAATACTTTTTTCAAACTTAGAAGGAACTTCTATAACTTGCCCAAGAGCCCCTTGTATACCTTGTAAGTTTTTATTTTTAAGAACTTCTTTTACACCTTTATTAAATCCTTCATAATGATTTTCCATTTCAATATATATATTAAGCTTTGATTTATAATCATTTAGGCTATACTTACTATTTTGAATTTGCTTTTCTATATTATTACTTTTGTTTAGTAGTATATTAAAATCATTATTAGTTTTTACTTCATCATTTTTTAAACTCTCCATAGATTTAGTTTTATCTTCTAACTTTTCCGAAGCTTTTGATACTTCTTCTATCTTTTTATCTATCTTATATTTTATTTCCCTTATATCTAAATCTATAGTCTCTTTTCTTAAATTTATATTATCTTTATTAGCATTTAAAGTTGAAAGTTTACTTGTAGCATCTTGTTTATTATTTAAAAGATTTATTATTTCGTCCTTTAAATTTTCTAAATCTCGATTGATAGTTTCTATCTTATCTCTACTTTCTTTATTATTAGACTCTATAGATTTTATATCTATATTTAAATCATTTATAATTTTTTCTTTTTCATATTTTTGATTTATTAATTTTTCTAATGTTATTTTGTCACTATTTAATTTTTCTTTTATATAAATAATCTCTTCTTTATTTCTTTCTATCTCATTTTTACAGTTTCTTATTTTTTCGTTTATAAGATTAACTTGAGCATCTTTTTGTGATATTACAGACTTAATTGTATTTATATAATCTTGAGACTTATTTATTCCATCATTAATATTTTCTATTTCTATATTAGTTTCTTCAACAGCCTTTTCTAAAGTACTCTTTTGCTTTTGAATTTCGCTAGATTGACTTCCTAATAAATTACTATGTTTATTTAATTCATCTAACTCTGCTTCTAATTCAGCTACCTCTTTTATACAACTATTAACTTCTAACACTTTTAGCTTTTTGCTAAATTCTAAATATTTTACTGCTTTTTCTTGTTGTAAAAATAATGGCTTAAGTTGATTTTCTATTTCTATATATATATCGTCTATTCTTTCTAAGTTTTCCTTAGTATGTTTTAAATTCCTCTCTGCTTCTTGTTTCTTATATCTAAACTTAGATATACCACAAGCTTCATCAAATACCTTTCTTCTATTAACAGGATTATTGCTAAGTATTTCATCAACTTTACCCTGTTCTACAATTGAGTATCCATCCTTACCTATACCTGTATCTAATAGTATTTCTTTTATATCTTTCAATCTACAACTTTTATTATTTAAGAAAAACTCACTTTCTCCTGTTCTATAAGCTCTTCTTTTTATAGTAACTTCGCTAAATCCTAAATCTAATTTATTATCACTATTATCTAGTGTTATAGCTACTTCACAATAGTTCATAGCCTTTTTAGACTCTGTTCCTACAAATATTACGTCTTCTAATTTATCTCCTCTCAGGCTTTTAGCGCTTTGTTCTCCTAAAACCCATCTAATAGCATCTGATATATTACTTTTTCCACTACCATTTGGACCAACTATTGCTGTTATTCCCTCATTGAAAACTATCTCTGTTTTTGTAGGAAATGACTTAAATCCTTTTATTTCAAGTCGCTTTAAATACAACGTCCTCTCTCCCTTCAATGATAAAACTAAAGGTTGTATATTTTATATAAACTTTCATAAATATGATTCATGTTAGTTTCTACTTCAATGTTATCATCTAATACAATCTCTAATGTATTTGTATCTATAATTTCTTCTTTAGTTTTTAATATTACGTTTAATTCATTTTTCATATAATTACTATTACTTTTTTTATTACCTATTATTTTAGATATGTTCTTCTTATTCGTCTTAACTAATATATTACTTTTAACCTTATTTTCTATAACAATAGATTTTAAGTAATCTTTAATCATTTCAGATTCTACTAATTCTCTAAATGCTGGATGATAAGGTCCATCAAGTATAGCCTTACCAAGTTGTATATCGTCTGTCGCTTGAAGTCCTACTCTTATTACGTTTATATTATTAACATAAAATAAAGCTAAAAGTTTCTTTACTATTTGTACACTCTCTTCTAATGTGAATGGACTATATTTTCTCTCATTTAATAAATTTTCAAGCCCTGTTTCTTTTACTACTAACGTTGGATATATTCTTACACAATCAGGCTTCATTTCTATAAATTTCCTTGCAGTTTCTATACACTTTCTTTCTGCATCAGATGGAAGACCTACCATCATTTGAAGTCCTAATTGTATACCATAATCCTTTATTAATTTTGCACTTTTAAATACTTCCTCTGCATGATGCCCTCTTATACTATCTCTAAGTACATCTTCATCTAAAGATTGCACACCAAGTTCAATTATACTAACTTTATATTCTTTTAACATTTTCAGTATATCTTCATCTATGCAGTCTGGTCTTGTAGACATTCTTATATCATTGACTAATCCTTTATCTACATATTCCTTAGCTACAGATAATAAACTTTTTTGTATATCTACATCTATTGCAGTAAAGCTCCCTCCAAAAAATGCAATTTCAACATTAGCATCTTTGTCTATAGTAGTTAAATATTCATCTACTATATTTTTTACATCTTCACTAGTTATGTCTGTGCTAACCCCTGTTATCTTCTTTTGATTGCAAAATATACAATCATGAGGACAACCTCTATGAGGTACAAATATAGGTATTATTCTTTTTTTCATTTATTATCACCCTTTACTATAAACTCTGCTAAATTTTAATTAATATTATCTAATGCTTTTCTTGCAGCAACTTGTTCTGCTTCTTTTTTACTTTTACCTTCTCCAAATCCTAAAATCTTACTATCTATACCAACTTGCATAACAAATTTCTTATTATGGTCTGGACCTTTTTCATCTATTAATTTATACCATATATTAACTTCACCTTTGCTTTGTAAAACCTCTTGAAGATGAGTCTTATAATCTCTAAATATTTTTCCTTTTCTAGAGTTTGTAATTATATCTTTCATATATGTTAATATAAATTTAGAAGCTTCTCTAAGTCCTCCGTCTAAATAAATTGCTGCTATAACTGCTTCAAAAGCATCAGCAAGAATAGATATTCGTTCTCTTCCCCCAGTTGCTTCTTCTCCTTTTCCAAGTAGCATATATTCTCCAAGTTTTATACTAATAGCTACTTCACTTAAAGATTCTTCACACACTATATTAGCTCTTAACTTAGTAAGTTCTCCTTCAGGTAATTCTGTTTCTTTTTTAAATAAGTAATCACTTATGACTATACTAAGTATAGAGTCTCCTAAGAACTCCAATCTTTCATTAAAGTTATACCCTTTATTTTCATTAGAATATGAACTATGAGTAAGCGCTTCTAATATATATTCTTTATTGTTAAATCTATATCCGATAATATTTTCAAATTGAGCTATGCTGTCTAATATATTTTTGTTTAATTTCATTATAATACCTCCGAATTAACTTTCCTAGCTTATAGTGTACTATTTTTCTAAAAGTATTGCAAAATAAAATTAGTTTTTAACTATGTTCTATAAAGTATTTTATATATTATTTACTTTAAAATAAATATATTTATAATTTAAACTTTATTATATAAATTGCATAAATTTTTCATTATTATAATATTTTTATAACTTTAAGTTTTTAACTTAAATATATATTTTACTATGTATTTAAGTTGGAAAGTTTTATATTATATAGAAATGCCTATGAGACTTTTATCTCATAGGCATATTAGTTTATATTTAATTATTCTTCACAATCACAATCTGTACAACTATAATCGTCATCATCAGAAGATAATATTATAGCTTTACAGTTTGGACAAACTACATCAACTTCATCATCATATAATAACTCTTCATCTATTTCTACTAAGTCATTACAGTTTGGGCATTCCATTTCTATAAAACTAAGATCATCACAATCTTCATCTAGCTCGTCATCATCATATATGTCATCTTCTATATCTGATAAATCTTCATCTATAGACTCAACATATTCTGCTAAATCACACTGTTCTTCATCTAGTTCTACTATAGAATCTGCAAAACTTTCTAATACATCTATTATCTTATGTATTATTTTCCCTTCCTTAGTTTCTTTTGATATCTCTAACCCTTCAGCTAGACCTTTAAGATATGCTACTTCTTCATATAAATATTTCATATGTACCCCTCTCTTTCTTTTTTATATAAATTAAAAGCCCGTACATCTTTATTATTAAGATATACAAGCTTTTTATACATAAAAAACTAAACTCTTGATAAATATTCTCCAGTTCTAGTGTCTATTTTTATTTTGTCACCTTGATTTATGAATAAAGGAACTTGAACAACTGCTCCAGTTTCAACTGTAGCTGCCTTAGTTACGTTACTTGCTGTATCTCCTTTTATTCCTGGTTCAGTTTCTACTACTTCTAATTCTGCAAAGTTTGGAGCTTCAACTTGGAAAGCTTGCCCTTGATAGAATCTTATAGTAGCTACTTCATTTTCTTTTAAGAATTTTATAGCATCTTCAACTTGCTCATAGTTTAATGGTATTTGATCATATGTTTCTTCATCCATGAAGTAGTATAATTCACCATCATTATATAAGTATTGCATTTGTCTTGTATCTATATGAGCTTTAGGGAATTTATCACTTGGGTTGAAAGCTTCTTCTCTTATAGCTCCTGTTTTTAAGTTTTTGTATTTAGTTCTAACGAAAGCTGCTCCTTTACCAGGCTTTACGTGTTGGAAATCAACTATTAAACATGGTTGACCGTCTTTTTCAAATGTTACACCTTTTCTGAAATCACTTGCATTTACCATTTTGTTCCTCCATATAAAAATAATTTTATTCTTCGATACTTAGGATTAATTCAATTATATTATTATTATAATCAAATCTCTAAATTTAATTTTAGGCAAATATTTCTCTAGATTACTAGTTTGCCCATATCTATCCTTTTATTATCGTATACTCTGTAAATTATATAATCTATTGTAATCTTGTCAAGTAAATTATAATTATTTATATACTATTAACTAATGCATTTATCGCTAATATATATCCATAAAAACCAAAGCCTGATATTTGCCCAATACATGCACCTGCTGTAACACTCTTCTTTCTAAATTCCTCTTGTCTTTGATGAATATTAGAAATATGTACTTCTACACAATTAATATTGATAGATTTAATTGCATCATAAATCGCATAGCTGTAATGACTAAAAGCTCCTGGATTTATAACTACTCCATCAAATATATCACTTGCTTCATGAAGTTTATCTATTATTTCTCCTTCATGATTACTTTGAAAGAACTCTATTTCAAAATTCTCTCTAAATGTATCTTTTATAAAGCTTATTAAATCATCTAAGGTTGCATTTCCATAGATATGAGGTTCTCTTTTTCCTAACATATTTAAGTTTGGACCATTAATTACTAAGATTTTCACAATTACCTCCAACTATCTGATTACAATTTCATATAATTATAATATCATAAATCATCCAATATAAACAAGTATTTGACTAATTACTTCGTCTATATTTTTACCATTTATATCTATTAATATGTCACTTACTTTTCTGTACTTTTCATATCTAGTAGACAATAATTCTTCTATTTTTTTATTTAAATTTTCACTTTCTTTTAATAACGGCCTTTTATTTCTTTCATTTTGTAAATGACTTATTATAGTTTCAACACTTGCATCTAGAAATATTACATTCTCTTCATTTTTTAATATATTATAATTTTCTTTAGTAGTAATTATACCTCCACCTGTTGATATTACTACATCTTCTTTTTTTATAAATTTTTCTAATATAGTGCTTTCTAGTTTTCTAAAATGTCCTTCTCCATCTTGTTCAAATATATCAGGTATGGTTTTATTTGCTAGTATTTCTATTTCATAATCAGTATCTATAAAATCAAAATTCAACTTTTTAGCCAATTTTTTACCTACAGATGTTTTTCCTACTCCCATAAATCCTATTAGTATTACTCTCATATGTCTTCTCCCTTAAAATTTATTATATCTATAGTGAACTTAGTTTCATAAATTTGTTTGTTTTTTGATAACTTCAATTTAATATCTATAATTTTATCACTATTTTCCTTTGAAATCAGTACCTTATCTACATAATCTCCAATTTCATACCCACTACTTGCTGTTACATCTTTTATAAATAATTTATTGCTACTTGGAATAAATTTAATTTCTTTATCTTGTAACTTATTACTACTATCTTTATATTTACATTTAATTGATGTCACTGATAAGAAATTATTTATTTCTTCTTTTGAAGTTATACCTATAATACCTTTAGAATTTCCAATTAATTCGTCAATATAGTTTGTGATTTCCATAGCTTGTTGTTGAAGTTCTATTTTATCTTCTATATTTAATTTTATATTAACTGATAAATGTACTATTGAATAAATTATAGATGCTAATATCATTATTACTGATAATGTTATTACACTTTCTATAAGTATATATCCTTTTCTATACTTCATACTTACCTTCTTTTATAAGCACCCTTCCACTTATAGGCACTATTGTTATTTCTTTTTTTATATCTTTATAAATGATTTTTATAGTCGTTCCAGAAGGATATGGTGTCCCGTCTACCTTAAATTTTATCATTGGCCTCGTATACTCTATTTTACATGTCTTAGGTAAATGTACTTGTTTTATATCTTTTTTATTTTCATTTAAAGTAAAACTACTACCTTCATCATTATTATTTAGATATACATAAGCATTTGTATTTCCCATCATATTTATATTCCTTACATATCTTATATCTGAACATAATTGTTTTATAAATGAATTTACTTGATACTTCTCTACATTATCACTAGGAAAACATAAAGTTGTTATTAGTAGTATTATACTTATAGTTATTACAAGTTCTACTAAAGTCACATTCCTTCTCTTTTCATATTTTTATATCTCCTTATAATCATAAACTGTAACTATACTGCTTGGGTCTATATTTTTTATTTTTATATTATTTTCATCTTCAATTTCAACTTTATCATTCTCGATATTTTTATCATTATTTATAGTCTCATTATTAGAATCTAATATTTTATCAGTCTTATTTTCAGATTCTAAATTATTTTCTTTTTCGTAATTTATAGTTTTGTCATATGTATCCGTGAATTTATTAAGATTATTTATACCTAAAGTTTCAAATTTATTTTCTATTTCATCACTGGTATTAAAAAAATTTAAGTCTGTATTTATTTCTACATTCGCTCTATACTTTTTTGTATAGTTATCTTGTTTAAACGTAGATTCTATTTGAAAAGTAATTAATCCACTCGAATCATAAATTATTTTGCTAGGTATTCTTATGGTTGTATTTTGAATTTGACTATTTGAGATGTTTTTTATATTATTTACAAATATATTTCCCAGAAAATAGTTTTTAAACTCTTCCTCTGTTTCACTATTTTCAAGGGCTATACTTACTTCTTTTAATATATTGCTATGTACAAGTTCTATTGAACTTAATAAAGATTCTTTCATAACTATATTCTGATAATTTAAATTGTTAATTCTACTATTGCTATAATTTAATCCTATACACATCATAGTTATTGTACTTACTATAGAGAATACTATTAATATAAATATTAATACGGAGCCTTTATTGCTGTAATACATAGCTTTCAAGCCTCCTTATTTGTTCTTTTTTCTTTACTTCTATTACTATTTTATAACACTTATAGTAATATTCATCTTCTTCTACTATTTTTCTAATTTCATAGTCATTGATAGTCTCAGTATCATTATAATTATCACTTATATTTTTATTTCTAACACTTTCTTTTATGTAATCTAAAGTAGACTTTGCAATATTTGTCATTTCTATTTTTGATATATTGTTGTTTAATATAAAATAATTATTATATAACGATACTGAAACCATATAAACTAAAGTGCATATTATAGATAAACTAACTACGCATTCAATAGATGTAAATCCATCACTTTTATTTTTCAAACTTCCTCCTAGTTAAAACTTATTAAATACTATTTTCATAAAGTTTCTTTATATGTTCAAAATCTTCATTACAAGGATTAATACCTGTCCATATATAAAAAGCCTCTAGCGCTTGATTTATAAGCATATCTATTCCATATATAATTTCTAAATTATTTTTCTTTGCCCACTTTAGAAAAGCGGTATTTTGTGGCTTATAAACTATATCACAAACTAGTAACTTTTTATCTATTACTATATTTGTATCTATTGGACATAAATCACTTTCCATACCTATAGGCGTAGTATTTATTAAAATATCTATATCCATTAAACAACTACTATCTATAGCATCTTTTGAACAATTAGCCTCCGTATTGAAATTCTTATTTATAGAGTCTATAATTTCATTTGCTCTATCTAAGCTTCTATTTCTAATTTCTATAGACTTCACACCTTGTGATGCCATTTCTATAGCTATACTTCTACAAGCACCACCTGCACCTATTATCATTACTTTCTTATTTTTTATATCATAACCTTTATCTAAAATCGACTTTACAAATCCTCGCCCATCAGTATTGTATCCTTTTAATATACCTCCCTTATTTTTTATAGTATTTACAGCTCCTATTAATTTCGCATTATCATCTATACTATCTAAATATTTAATTATATTAACTTTATGAGGTATTGTAACATTACACCCCTTTATATCTAATCCTTTTATTCCATATACGCAATCTTTTAATTTATCTTCTTTTACATCAAAGCATACGTATATATTATTTTCAGAATATTTTTCAAATAAATAGTTATGTATAGTTGGCGAAAAACTATGTTTTATAGGATGTCCTAAAAGACACATCGTATTAGTATTTGAATTTATATTCATATTAGTCTCCTTTTTCTTTATTTCCACTTATTGGAGTATATATACTATATTATATTAAAAGTTACACATATTTAAATATTTTTGATAAATAAATTCATCATTATCATCTCTTACTCTACTTTTATAATTCTTTATATCCTTATCTAGATTCAACTCTATAGTAACCTCTATATTCTTATCTGAATCCGTTTTTATATCTATTTTTCCATTATATATGACTATTATATGCTTGGCTAAAGAAACTGCAATATCTAAAATCCTTCTATCTTTATCATTTATATACTTATTATAGTCATATCCTCCAGTATTTTTTATACTTATTATATTCTTACTATGTTTACTTGTAAATAATATCTCTACTAAACTTTTTTTATCCGAATATCTTAATATCATAGTTAATAAAGTTAATATTATTTTTTCTATATCTTTAGGGTCTACAAGACCAATCTTTTCTTCTTCATCTGTATCGAAGAAAATTTCTATATCATTTAATTTTACATAGTCATTAAACTCTACAGCAGTATCCTCAACTAAAGTTACTATATTATAGTAATCTTTATTACTTTCATAAACATTTAGTTCTAATTTAGATAGATCCATGATGTTATTAATTATCTCCATTAAAATATCTGCATTCTTTTTAATAATTTTAACCGTATTTGACAATTGGCTATCTGGGTTTAATTTTATATTTTCTTTATGTAAAATTGACATTAATTGATTAGATGATGATATTACATTTAAAGGTGTTTTCAATTCATGAGACATATTTATAAAGAATTCAGACTTTATTTTATTAGCTATTTTTTGCTTTTCTATTTCTATTTCCATTAGCTCTGCCTTAACTTGCTTAGTTATATCTCTTACTATTCCTACAACATTTAATTTCTTATTTACTTCTATTATTGTTCCTCCACACTCTATATGCATATCTTTTTGTCCTGATTTAACAGTCCTTCTTTGAAATTTTATATTTTCATCATCCTTAGAAGTTGTAATTATCATACTATTACTTATATTATCCATATCTATTTCTTCTACTGTTTTGTAATTTGTCATTTCTAAAAACCTAGAATTCGCATAAGTTATATTATTATTGTCAAAATTTGCTATGTAAATTCCTTCTGGTATTATATTTACTAATGACTCATATTTTTCTTTACTTAACTTTAATTTTTGCAGTAATTTTTTATACTCAGTTATATCTCTAATTGCTATTACATTTTTCTTACTATTACAATCTCTAAAGCTTGCTCTATCTATATTCAAGAAAATTTCTTTGTCATCTTCATACATATATTTAAATTCTCCATTTTTATTTGAATTAAATAGGGCATTATTTATTTCCTTACTTCTAAAATCTATATTTTCACTTTTCTTATTATTATATATAATATTATTTTCATCAGTTAGTAGTATTGAATATGGTATATTATCTACTATCTTTTTATATTTCACATGATTTTCTTTTATTTTCATTTCACTTTTCTTCTTATATGTAATATCCTCTATATAACAAATAAAACCAATCTCATTATCATCTATAATTATTTTACAATATGTACAAGCAAAGTATCTACCATCCTTGCCTTCAAATTCTCCTTTAAGCTTATCTGTTTTTTTGTCTAACAATCTAAGATATTTTAAAAATTTATCCTTATTTTTTACGCTATTATCTAAAAACTTTAATAGACTTAACTCACCGTCAAAAGATTTATACTCTCTCCACATATTATAAAAACCTTCATCTTCATTAACTATATTACCTAGATTATCTATTAATATTACACACTTATTACTTTGATCTAAAATAGTATTCAAAAGTTTATTCTTTTTATCTAAGTTTTCTTTTATAGCCATAGATATGTTCTTATTTATTTCTAGTTTTTCATTATCATTGATTATTTCATCTCTAAATAAACTTATTTTTTTAGAAAGTTTTATATTCTTTAATTCTGATTCTTTTATATATATTGTATATATATATCTTAATATCATCATTGATGACATTAGTTCTAATATATATCCCATATTTGCTATATATATATTCTTTTTTACTAATAAGCATATAGCTATATAAGACAAATTCAAAATTAGTATAATCTTTGAGTTTTTACTCAAACTATAATTATATATACTAATTGAAAACATATATACAGTTGCCATTAACATATATAATAAAACTAACCTATTATATTCTATTAACTTATAATTAGTCGCTACTAATATTGGCAATAATGATAGAATATAATTCATATTCATAACAAGTTTTAAATTATGATTTTTCAATTTATATAAATTTAACTTTAATATTAATAGCATCATAAGTATTTGACTATTATACTGTAATAAATTTATATCAGATCCTTTTATTATTATTTTAAATTGATATACAACTATAGTTATCAAAGTCATCAATATCATTGTATTTTTCTTATTTCTTTTAGCTGTCCAATTTGCATATAATATGTATGTACTAGTAAGAAAAATTGATATACTAAATAAATTTATATACTTATACATATTAATCTCCTTATTAATTCCCCCTTACGAAGTTAGATTAAGATATATGTCTGAAAACTCAATATCTATCTTTTCGTCTTGAGCAAACTTATCTTGTAATTTAATATTTTTACTTACTATGTTATTAGGTAATGTTATTATAAATTCACTCCCTTTATTTAATTCACTTTCTACATTTATTTTTATATTATTTAGGTTGGCTAATTTCTTTACTACAGACAGTCCCATACCAGTCCCTTCACAACCTCTAGATAAAGTTGTATCTAACTGTTCAAAGTTTTCAAATATTACTTCTGTCTTATCTTTTGGTATACCAATCCCTGTATCTTTTATAGATATACAAACTTGTTCATTATGCATATATAAATTTATATCTATTTTTCCACCTGTATCAGTGAACTTAATTGCATTTGATAATATATTTAAAATTATTTTCTCTACCTTATCTATATCTAAAGATAATATTTTCTTATTCACTTCACTTTTAAAACTTATATCTATCCCTTTTTTATCTGTGTACGTTTTAGATATCTTAACTATATTTTCTAGTAACTTAACAATATCACATTTTCTTAATTCTAAAGTACATGTTCCATTATCAATCCTACTTACATATTCTATATTGTTTAAAAGCCTTATAAGTCTATAACAATTTTGTTTAACTAGTCTAGTATGATTATTTATATTTTCAGAGTTATACGTTCCTTTATTTTCAATCAAATTATTGTTAGTTTCAAATATTTTATTAATAGGCTTTTTTATATCATAAGCTACATTAGATAAAAACTCTGTTTTAAATTTATTTTTTTCTTTTATTCTATTTAGTTCTTTTTCTAATTGTGTCGACTTAAATTCACAATCTAACATTCTAAATACTACTATAAGTGATCCTTCTTCTTCTCTTTTTACAATAGCTAATGATATATCAACATTATTTAACTTATCTATTGTAAATCTTCTAAAATTACCGTAGTTTTCTTCTTTTAGATAGGTTTTTATAGATTCATTTAGCTTCTCTAGACCTATAGTTTTTAGCATCCTTATACTTGCTTCATTTCTATAGATATGCTTTTTTGTCGTTGGATTTACTATCACTATTCCTTCCGGTAATGTTTGAAGTAGTAATTTATAAGTTTTTTCACTTTGTTCTATATTCATTATTGTATTTTCTAATTCTGTTATATCTATTACTATACTAATCAATAAATCTTCATCATTTAACTTTATATTAGTTGTTACTAACTCAACTATTCTTCCATTTATCAACTCTATCTTATTTATAACCTTTTCTTCTTTTCTACTTATTACTAATTGTATATTTGATAAAAATTTTTCTCTAAATTTTTTACTTACAATATTTTTTATATCTTCTATAAATATTTCTTTCTTACCGATATTTATATCTAATATTTCTAACCCTTTATCATTTATATATTTTATATTTTTGTTGTCATGTATTATAACCCCTTCATTTAATACATCCATTAAGTTTTTGTACATATTTTCACTTTCTTCTAACTTGTTTTGTATTAATGTGGTTTGAGTTATATCTTTTAGTATACATACTATAACTGGTCTTTCATCTATAATATCTGTTATACATTCTAATCTATATATTTTTCCATCATAAGATTTAATATTGAGATTTCCTCTAGCCTCTGTTGCTATTTTTTTTATTTCATCCATTAAATTTTTATATTTAGGAAACTTAAACTGCAAGTATTTTGATATGTCTATCCTATTTTCTTTATTTTTGTAGTCTTGTATTAACATATTAAATGCTTCATTACTATAAATAAATTTCTTATTGATATCTAGGATAAATATTGGAATGTCAGACTCTTCTATTGATTTGCTTATTTTATTGCTAACTCCTAGTATTTCATCTTTATAATTCTTTTGAAGTTCTTTTTCTGACTTTATTTTCTTTTTTACTTCTTTTATATATGATTTTTTTTGGTTTAAATCATGTCTATTATCTAGTAATTCTTTATTAAATAGCTTTATACAATCTATAATTGAACATTTTAATATTATAATATTCAGTATTATATTTATTAAAATGCTATATTCAACTTTAATATTACATACATATAATAAACCTAAAATTAGTATAAATTTATATAAAAAATTATTAATTTTTAATTTTTCTTTTAGGGTTAATATAATTACAAACTTTAAAATAAGTATCACGCTAATCAAATTTATATTACCTATTATGATATAGCTATTTAAGTATAGATATATAAAAAACTCTCCTATATATATTAAATTTTCTAATATCATCACCTTTCTTTTATTTAATGTATATAGTATTAAAGATATAATAGGTATAGAAAATATAACAATTATATTTATATTTTCTAATATTTCCTTATATTTGTATAAATTCATTATATTAATCACCATCCTTTTTTCATTTAATTAACTTTATCTAAATTTAACTGTATTTTTAACTAATTTTTCTGTATAAACCAAGATGATATTAATACTTTTTGCTATATAATTAATGTTAGCAGATTCATGTAAGTTTTTTTGTCGTTTTTGATTGTCTAATCATGAACTTTTCAACAAAAAAAGCCTTATTTAGTTAAATAAGGCTTTTTTCTGATTTTAGTTCTTTTTGTAACTTTTTCAATGCTCTCTTTTCAATCCTAGATACATATGATCTTGATATTTCTAATTTTTCAGCAATTTCCCTTTGTGTCTTATATCCACACGTAGTTAGACCATACCTTAATAGTATAATCTCTTTCTCTCTCTTAGTGAGTATTTTATCTAATTGTTCATATAGTTTACTAATTTGAACCTTTAATTCTACTTGGTCTAATATATAATCAATATCTGTCCCTAAAACATCAATAAGACTAATTTCATTACCTTCCTTATCCATACCTATAGGATCTTGAAGAGATACTTGAACTTTATTTTTCTTATTAGTTCTAATATTCATAAGAATCTCATTTTCAATACATTTAGATGCATAAGTTGCAAGCCTCGTACCTTTTTCTATATTATAAGTTTCTATAGCTTTAATAAGCCCTATAGTACCTATAGATATTAAATCGTCTTGATCCTCACTAGAGTTATTGTATTTTTTAGCTATATGAGCTACTAGTCTCATGTTTCTCTCTATTAAAACTTCCTTTGCGTGTTCATCTTGTTCTTCCTTAAATTTTGTTAGATATTTTAATTCTTCTTCAGGGGTTAATGGTTTTTCAAATGATTTTAAGATCGTCAAAAGGCCACCCCCTTTTTATTTCATGTCATTTTAAATTATATGAAGGTGACCTGTTTTAATTGCTATATTTATTTTTTTTTATTTAATTTTATTATTTATTTTCATGCATATTTCTTTGAATATTGGTAATGCTTGTTTGTTTCCATTTTCATTACCCTCAACTAATACTGTTATAGCATATTTAGGTTTATTTTCAGGATAAAAGCCAGTTATCCAACTATGATTTACCTTTATATTATTCACAGTACTTTGGGCTGTCCCAGTTTTTACTCCACATCCACCAGGTAAATCATTTAATTCTTTACCTGTGCCTTCTTTAGATACATTTTTCATTAGCTCTTTTACCTTACTAATTGAATATGGAGATATTATATCTTCACTTTTAGTATTCTTAAATGTTTTAATTATATTTTTATTTGAGTCTAATATACTATCATATAAATACAATGATTTATATGTTCCATTATTAGCTATAATTTGAGTCATTTGGTTTACTTGTATTGGAGTAAACTCCATGCTGCCTTGACCTATTGCCAAGTTTCTTATAGATATATTCTGTGGAATTAAATCAAAGTTCTCTTCTTCTAATCCTATATCCACTTTCTCTTCCATATGTAGTTTTCTAGCTGCCTCTATTATTTTTTCCTTTCCTACCTTCATTGCTATATCTAAAAACGCAGGGTTACATGAGTTTGAAAATGCATCTTTTAATGTCTGTGGTCCATGTCCATCTAATTTATTACAATTTAATATCTCATTATTATTTCCTATAGTTATACTTCCACTACATTCATATGTATAATTTTCATCTATTATATTATTTTCTAATGCTGCATAAAGAACTACTATCTTAAATATAGATCCAATAGGGTAATTAACTTGAATAGCTCTATTCATAGTCTCTCCATCCCTACTATTTATGTATTTAGACAAATCATACTGATCAAATGTAGGTCTAGAACTTATTGCTAATATCTCTCCTGTGTTTACATCAGATATTACTACTGCACTAGGATTATCCTCTTTATCAACTGTATCTTCAACTATACTTTGAATATCTTTATCTATTGTTAACTTAATATGTTTATCATCATCATTTTTATCTACTGTTTTTATAGTACCTTTTAATATCCCTACATTTTTATTACCTTCATTCCCTGCTTGCCCAGCTTTAAATACAGAGACATATTCTTCATGAGAATTATTAAGTAATTCTTCCATGCTTTTCTCTATTCCGTATTGACCTATCTTATCTACACCGCTTATATATCCTATCGTATGAGATAAAAGACCATCTGATGAATATCTTAGCTTTTTATTCTCTACTATTACACCTTTTTCTTCTAGCTGTTTTTCTAAATTGTAATCTATACTTTTAGTTTCTATTTCAACTACAGATTCTAATACCTTGTATTCAATATCTGTTTTTAAGTCTCCACTTTCATCTTTTATTATTTTATTTACTAAGTCTTTAGTTTCGTTATCGTTTAAAATCTGATTTTTGGGTACTACTATTATCTTAGATATTTTTGTATCTGTTAACGGCTTTTTATTTCTATCGTATATTGTTCCTCTTCCACTATTTAGTTCTATTTTCCTAGTATTTTGATTTTCTATTTTTTCTTGATATAAATCTGAGTCTATAAATTGGATATCTATAATTCTATATACTAATACTAGATACCCTATTATAAATATAAAAAATATACTGTATGCTCTTCGAATTATTTGTTTTGGTAAAATAGTTTTTCTTGGCATAAAATCACCCCTTAGATATTTTTATTTTTAACAATATCTAAGGGGTTAATACTTTATTATAATTAATTTAATTGAGTTTTTATTTTAGTTATAACTATATCTATAGCAACTTCGTTTTGTCCACCTTCTGGCATTATTATATCAGCATATTTTTTATATGGTTCTATAAATTGATCATGTGCAGGTTTTACTGTTGATAAATATTGTTCTATAACTGAATCTACAGTTCTTCCTCTCTCTTTTATATCTCTTTGTATTCTTCTAAGTATTCTTATATCATCTTCTGTATCCACATATATTTTTATATCTAACTTATCTCTTAACTCTTCATCTTCAAGTATCATTATTCCTTCAACTATAATTATATCTTTAGGAGATATAGTTACTGTTTCATTTTGCTTTCTAGTGTGTAATTCATAATCATATATTGGCTTTTCTATAGTTTTTCCTTCGCATAATTCTTCTATATGCTTTATAAGTAATTTATTATCAAAAGAAAGTGGATGATCATAATTTGTTTTTAATCTTTCTTCAAAAGTTAAATGAGATTGATCTTTATAATATGCATCTTGCTCTAGTGTAGCTATGTTTTCTTCAGGTATATTATCTATTATAGCTTTACAAACAGTACTTTTACCTGATCCTGTTCCTCCCGTTATACCTATTATAAGCGGTCTTTTGTTATCATTCATAATGTCAGTTCTCCTTAATATATAGCTTTATTTTACTCATCTTTATTAGGATTATCTAAATAAAATCCTGATGTTAAATTCCTATTATTTAATTTATTTAAATCCTCTAACCAAATAGGATTAAATTCCCATGAATTAGGATCTGAATAAAATGCATCAATGGCTTTTCTGTAAGCTTTTACAGCAGTTGCTACATATTCATCATCTTTCATTTTTCCATCAATTCTAAGGCTTGTTATACCACACTTTATAAGTTCTGGTATATATTCTATCATACATAAATCTTCTGTATTAAATAAGAATGTCCCTCTTTCATCTTCATATACTGGGAAGTATTTTCCCGGTCTCTTTTCTTCAACTAAATTATATTTTTTAGAGTTTATTCTATTATTTTCATCTGCATTCTTACCTTTTAAGAAATTACTTAATAGCTTTCTACCAGAGTGTGATATAAATAAAGCTCCATGTACTAATGCTTCTATATCCATATCAATAGGAGATTTTAATCTTATTTGTCCTATTTCTTCACATGATAATTCTTTAGAAACTATCACTCTTTTTATGCCTTGATTATACCAGAAACTAGCAGTTTCATAGTTTGTTACATTAGCTTGATCACTTAAATGTATCTCTATATTCTCACATACATCTCTCACAATAGTTAACATACCAGGTTCTATTACTACTATAGCATCTATACCTGTATCTATTAAAGATTTAATATATCTTTTTATTTCATTTATATCATTTTCATGAGGTATTTTATTTAGCGATACATATACCTTTTTATCTCTGTTATGAGCATACTCTACACTTTTCTTTAATTCATCTATAGAAAAGTTTTTAAGCTCATCACCTATATAAACTGCATCACAACCATTTTCTATATTTAACTTTAATGAATCTAAATTAAAAGCTTCCGCTAACAGTTCTACTTTATGCATTAATATCACCTCTTTTGTTATTTTTATAACTTAATGCAACTCCATCTCCTATTGGTATTAACGACGTAGATAAATAGTCACAGTTACATATATAATCTAAATAGTTTCTCATTCTCTTTACAATCGTCTTCTTTCTTCTTATAACAAAATCATCATGAGCTACCATACCTTTATATAATATATTATCTGATATTAAAAGACCATCTACTCTTAATTTATCTATTATCATGTCATAAAATAACTTATATTGTCCTTTAGCTGCATCCATAAATATCATATCAAAAGGTCCTTCTACTTCTTTTAATATTTCTTCAGCATCTCCCTCTAATATAGTTATATTCTTTTCAAATCCTGCTAATTTTATATTTTCTTTAGCCTTTTCTATCATTTTTTCATTTCTCTCTACTGTTATTATCTCAACATCTTCATCTAATACAGATGCAAAAAGTATAGAAGAGTATCCTATAGCACATCCTACTTCTAATATTCTTTTTGGCTTTTGAATTTTTAATAGCACCTTTAAAAGTTCAGATACTTCTTTATGAACTATAGGTACATTATGCTCATTTGCATATTCTTCTAATTCTCTTAATAACCCATCTTTTTCTTTTAATGTAGTTCTTATATAATCTTCTACTAAATTATTTACTATATTACTCATTAAATCCACTCCTTACAGTAGTAATAACATTAATATAGGATTACATCTTAATATTTTAAGACATAATCCATATTTTAAACCTCAAATAATAACCCTTAATTTTATTTTTCTTTATTTAATCTATCTCTTTCATCTTTATATTCTTTTACATATTTTAAATGATCTTCATAGTTTGTACTATAATTATTTCCACCATCCATCTTAGCTACAAAATATAAATATTCAGTTTTTTCAGGATATAATGTTGCCTCTATTGACTTTATCCCTGGACTTGCTATTGGTGTAGGAGGAAGACCTTTATTTTTATAACTATTATATGGAGAATCTATTTCTAAATCCTTGTATGTTACTATTTTTTTTCTTTCTTTAAATATATACTGTATAGTTGCATCTGATTGAAGAGGCATTCCTATCTTTAGCCTATTATAAAATACACTAGCAATTATAGGCCTATCCTCATCTAGTACTGCTTCCTTTTCAACTATAGATGCTATATTTACAACTTGTTCTATTGTCATTTTCAATTCTTTTTGTCTATCTCTTAGCTTGTCAGTATATACTTTATTAAACTGACTTAACATTACGATTAATACTTCTTTTTCAGATGCATTTTCATCAAAATAATATGTTGATGGATATAAAAATCCTTCTAATGAAGTTATATCCTCTTCCTTTAGAAATTTAAATTGATTATAAAATTCCTTAGGATTTGATATTAGATTTTCATAAGATTCTTCATTACCTAACTTTTGTCCTACAAGAATTGAAACAATTTCTTTAGAAGTAGATCCCTCTGGAATAGTTATTTTTATTCCATCATTGTATATTTTACCAGATGATATATCTTCAATTATTTCTTTATTTGAGTAAGTTTGATTAAATAAATATTTACCTGCTTTAAAGTGCTGTGCTTTATTGCTTAGTTTTACAGATATTTTAAACATTGTTTTATTTTTTATTAATTTATTTTTATATAAAATATCTGATATAGTACTTGTTGTTGCCCCTTGTGGTATTTCAACTACTATATCTTTTTTGTTATTTTTATCATATGGACCTATTTGTGTAAATATAAATACCGATATCAATATTACTGATATAATAGAAATAGCACCTATTATACCTAACTTTTTTTTATTTATATTCATAAAGTTATCTACTCCTTATATATATTTATATCCTTTATATTATAAATCTAAGCATAAAAAAATTCAATAAATTTGTCGACAAGTTATAAATTTTGTACCCTTAAAAGTTTAAAAGCCTAACGTTATTTTTTACACGTTAGGCTTTTATTAATCATATTATTAGAATTTTTTAACTTCGTTTTTAGTTACAACTCCGTAGATTAACTTTTTAGGTTCTACTTTTTCTTCTACTATTGAGTAAGCATTTATAAATCTTTCTTTTGCTTGCTCAAATTTTTCCTCTTTATTTAAGTGCATATAAGCTAATATATCACCTTCATTTACGTAATCTCCAACTTTTCTCTCTAACACTATACCAGCAGATAAATCAAGTAAATCTTCTTTAGTTTCTCTACCTGCACCTAAAATCATAGCAGCTATACCAACCTCTTCAGCTTCTATTTTGCTTATATATCCTGATTTATTTGATTTTATAGGCACTATTTTTGATGCTTGAGGCAATAATGTATAATCATCAACTACATTCTTATTTCCACCTTGATTTTCTATAAATACCTTTAATTTTTCAAGGGCTTTACCTGAATTTATAGCCTCTCTTATCATACTTAAACCTTCATCAAAATCTTTTGCAACCTTTGCTAAAACTAGCATATAAGAGCCTAATGTTTCACATAAAAGAACAAAATCCTTAGGACCATTTCCTTTTAATGTTTCTATTGCTTCTATAACTTCTAGAGAGTTTCCTACAGCAAATCCTAATGGTTCATCCATATCTGTAATCATACCTATAGTCTCTCTATTCATTCCGCATCCTATATCAACCATAGCTTTCGCTAATTCAAATGAATCATCTAAAGTTTTCATAAATGCCCCATCACCAGTTTTTACATCAAGTAATATAGCATTTGCTCCCGAAGCTAACTTTTTACACATTATACTAGCTGCTATAAGAGATATGTTATCAACTGTAGCAGTAACATCTCTTAATGCATACATCTTTTTATCTGCAACAGCTATTGATGCTGTTTGGCCACATACTGCTATTTTATGTTCATTTACAGAGTCTACAAACTTTTTAGAATCCATTTCTATTGAGAACCCTGGTATAGCTTCTAATTTATCTAAAGTTCCTCCAGTATGCCCTAGACCTCTTCCTGACATTTTCGCAACTGGTGCTCCACAAGCTGCTACTAATGGTGCTAATGCTATTGTAGTTTTATCACCAACTCCACCTGTACTGTGCTTATCAACTTTTATTCCGCCAATATCTGATAAATCTATGACGTCTCCAGAGTTCATCATTGCTTCAGTAAGATATACAGTTTCTTCTTTATCCATCTTATTTATATATATTGCCATTAAAAGTGCTGCTGCCTGATAATCAGGTATTTCACCTTTTGAATACTTTTCTACAAAAAAGTCAATTTCAGCCTTGCTTAGCTTTTGTTTGTCTCTTTTTTTGCTGATTATATCATAAATTCTCATAATAATTCTCCTTAATTATTATACTATATATGGTTTACAACTGATTTAACTAAGCTTAAAAATTCAGCTTTTACTTTTTGTGTTGTTTCTATTACTTCTTCATGGTCAAGTGGCTGATCAAGTATACCAGCTGCCATATTAGTTATACAAGATATACCTATAACTTCTATTCCAGAGTGAGAAGCTACTATAACTTCTGGAGCTGTAGACATACCAACTGCATCTGCACCTAATATTCTCGCCATTTTTACTTCAGCTGGAGTTTCATAAGTTGGTCCGCTAAAGAACGCATAAACCCCTTCTTGTAACTCTATATTCAGCTTATTAGCACATTCTTTAACTACATCTATATACTTAGGAGTATATGCACTAGACATATCTGGGAATCTAGGTCCAAGTCTTTGATCATTTTTACCTATTAAAGGATTATTTCCACTTAAGTTTATATGATCCTTTATAAGCATTAAATCCCCCGGCTTAAAGTTTGTATTTGCTCCACCTGCAGCATTAGTTACAACTATAGTATTTACACCTAAAGCTTTCATAACTCTTACAGGGAAAGTTATTTCTTGTTGAGTATACCCTTCATAATAGTGGAATCTTCCTTGCATAGCCACTACCATTTTACCTTCTAATTCACCTAATACAAGGCAACCTTCATGTCCTTCAACTGTTGAAACTGGAAAATTAGGTATTTCATTATACTTTATTTTAACAGGATTTTGTATTTCATCAGCTAATACTCCAAGTCCTGATCCTAATATTAAACCAATTGAAGGTTTTACTTCAGATTTACTTTCTATAAAGTTTGCACTTTCTTGTATTTTATCATATATGTTTTCCATTTTTTTGTCCTCCAAAATTACTTCATTACTTCTTCTTTAAAACTTGTACCATTTTTAGTTTTAGAAACATTTAATATATCTGCAACAGTTGCTCCTATATCTGCAAAACTTTTTCTAGTTCCTAAATTTATTCCTTCTTTTATATCTTTACCATACACTAGTAAAGGTATATATTCTCTAGTATGATCTGTTCCTTTATATGCTGGGTCATTACCATGGTCTGCATTTATTATAAGTATATCTTTTTCATTCATAGATTCTATTATCTCAGGTATTCTAGCATCAAACTCTTCTAAAGCCTCTTTATATCCCTTTATATTTCTTCTATGACCATATTTTGAATCAAAATCAACAAGGTTAGTAAATATTAATCCTTTATTATCTTTTTTAATATAGTTTATAGTTTGATCTACACCATCCATATTATCTTTAGTGTGTATAGCTTCAGTTATCCCTTGTCCATTAAATATGTCTTCTATTTTACCAACAGCTATTACATCCAGACCATTTTCCTTTATATTATCAAGAACTGTTTTATCAAAAGGATTTAATGAATAATCTCTTCTATTTGAAGTTCTTTCAAATTGTCCTTTGCATGGTCCTACATATGGTCTTGCTATAACTCTAGCTACAGCATATTCTCCCATCATTATTTCTCTAGCTATTTTACACATATCATATAATTCTTCTAAAGGAATTATATCTTCATGAGCTGCTATTTGGAACACACTATCTGCCGAAGTATAAACTATTACATCACCAGTTTTCATTTGATGTTCTCCAAATTCATCTAATATTGCAGTTCCTGATGCTGGCTTATTAGCTACTACTTTTCTTCCTGTTCTTCTTTCAAACTCATCTATTATTTCTTTTGGGAATCCATTTTCAAAAGTTTTAAATGGTGTATCTACTAATAATCCTGTCATCTCCCAATGTCCAGTAGTAGTGTCTTTTCCTTGAGATACTTCATTACATCTACCAAAAGAACCTATTGGAGAATCTACATTTTTTATGTAATCAATTCCATCTATGTTTCCTAATCCAAGTTTTACCATATTAGGTATTTTTATATCGTTAAATTCTTTAACTATATGACCTAATGTGTTTACACCTTCATCACCAAATGCCTTAGCATCAGGTAATGCACCTACTCCAACACTATCAATTACTATCCATATAATTCTGTTCATATTTTCCTCCTTAGCTGTTTATCTTCTAGGATGTTTTTCTTTTATTTCTCTTCTCATATTTTTATTTATATGATTTAAATATGCCTGTAAACTAGATAAATTTGCATTTCCTAATATTTTGCTAACTACAGCTATATTTGCTCCTTCATTTAGCAAATGAATAGCAAATGAGTGTCTAAGCATACTAGGATTAATATTTTTATTTATATTAGCAATACTTGCATATTTCTTTATAAGCTTCCAAAGTCCCTGTCGTGTAAACCTTTGCCCTAATGAATTTACAAATAGAGCATTTTCTGTATCTTCAGTTATTTTAGGTCTTGCTTCTTTTATATATTTTTCTAAGTAAACCTTAGTTGTATCTGAAAGAGGTATAACTCTTTTATTTTTAGCAATATTACAATATATATAATCTAATTCTAAATCTACATCCTCAATATCCATATCAACTAGTTCTGAAACCTTTATTCCTGTTCCATATAATACCTCGAATATAGCTTTGTCTCTTATCAACTTAGGTGTATCTAACTTAGGAAAATTTAATAATGCTTCTATTTCTTTTTCTGTTAATATATCTACTTCATGCTTTTCAACTTTAGGCTTTTTTATAGTCTTTGCTGGATTATTATCTGTTATGTGATTTAAAAATAAATAATCATGAAAAGATTTAATAGAGGATATCATTCTAGATACTGTGGCTACTGATACACTATCCTTTTCTAAGCTTATTATATACCCTATTATATCATTTTCTACTACATCACTTACTTCTAAATTTATGGATTTTAAATAATCCATATACTTTTTTATATCTGTATAATAAGATAATACCGTATTGTTTGATAATTTCTTTTTATCTTTTATATAGTTTATATATTTCTTCACAACTTCCATAGTAAACTCCTTTATCTGACTAGGAACTTAATAATACTAATAATTAAAGTGTTTAATAAAACTTGTAAACCAATAGTTATAGCTAGTACAATTATTGAGTTTAATATATATCTTGAAAATAAAAAAATCATCTTGCTTCTGTTTCTACTTTTCTTAAACTCAAGTACCATTTCTTTTATATAATTAATTGAAATCAAAATAAGTATAATGGTACCTAATATAATAATTAAATTTTTAAATGTCGTTATAAGAATAAACTTTATACTTTTTAATTTCATAGCTAATATAACACTATTTATAGTATAGCCCATAGATATCCCTTTTACTATAAATAATATCAACGTTATTGGAAATGTTACTACAAATAAAGTTGATAAAGAAATATACATCATAAAGGATATATCAGACTTTAAATTAGCTAGCACTATATTTTTTATCGATATTTTTGAGCTATAATACTCTACAATAGGATTAATGCTATTTACTATGTTACCTTGATAATCTGGCCACATTTTATTTAAATATGTACCAATTACTACTGCTGTTAAAAATATAAGTCCAATAACTATTAATTGTTTATTTATTTCTCTAAAATAACTTTTCTTATATGTTCCTCTCAAATTCATAACCTCCTCTTACATCTTACAAAATAGTATGTACAAAAAGAGGAGGTTATTCCTTTTATATTAATTCTTTAGCTAATAAAATTCCTATTGCAGTTTTTGCGTCTTCTATTTCATTATTTATTACCATATTTCGAGCTTCATTTATATCAATTTCATATTTTTCTATAATTTCATCTTCATCAAATTCAGGTTCGCCCTTATTAAGACCTGTAGCTAAAAATATATATATTTTTTGATTTGAAAATCCGGCTGATGTGAAAAACTTGTGTATTAATTTAATATTTTTAGCACTATATCCTGTTTCTTCTTTTAATTCTCTTATAGCACAATCCTTTGGATTTTCTCCTATTTCAAGTTTTCCTGCAGGTATTTCCCATATAACTTGTTCTATTGGCTTTCTAAATTGCTTTATAAGCACCACTTTATCATCATCCGTTAATGCAACTATTGCTACAGCCCCTTGATGTTCTACTATTTCTCTTTTTTGATACCCTTTATTTTCTATTTCTACAGTATCAACTTTCAAACTTATTACTTTTCCAGTATATATCCTATCACTACTTATGGTTTTCTCTTCTACTATCATCACAAACCTCCGCTAGATAATAAGCTGCCGTACTTGCAGCCTCAAAAAATTCCTTATCTTGATCAAAGTTTCTACCCATACTTCTTACCTTCAGCTCAAAGTACTCTAGATCTGCTTTAGAATTTTCATTATTGATATATACTATATTATGTTTTAACTCTAATTTATTATTCCTTAACTGTTCTTTTATGTAACATAACTGTTCTTCGTTATAAGTACATATAGGTAGATTTACACTCACATTTACTATCTCTTTAAGTACAGTTATACTATGGTGAGATATTCCTTTATGTCTCTCCCTTTGATCTGCAAAACTTATTCTTGGTATAGATATAGGCATACCACCAAGCTTTTGAACCGCATCAAGTATCGGCCCTTGCTCTATGCCTGTAAATCCATATTTAGTTCCTGTACCAGCAATTCCAGGTCCCATACTTACAAATACAACATCTGCCTTTAAAACCTCTTTTGCTGTTATCAAAGCTGTGTATATATTTATACATTCATAATCTCCACCGAATGCACTACCTATTGTTATAGTATTATCTATCAATCCTTTTTTCTTTAGTGTATCAACATTTTTACTTAAGTATATAGGAAGAGCAGCCCCATCTGTCATTATGTATACTAATTTTTTCTTTGGGTTTAACCTTTTATATGATGCTACAAAAGGAGTTAACATACTATGTAAACTTCCAACCACAACTGGCATATTATCTAAGCTCGAAAATTCTTCTATATTTTTATGATAAGCACTTTCTTGCTCCTCTACTGAGTCTACCTTTACTTGAAGTGGAGTATATCTTAACTTCATTATATGTCCACCCTTAGTAAAGTTTGACTCTAAGTTATTTAAATTAGCTATAACAAAATGATATCCACCTGTTCCTAAACTTAGCTCTACAGCAGTTGTATTTAGAAGTACTTCATCCCCTATATTTATATGTCCTGTAATCTTAGGATAGTTATAGGCCCTTTGTAGCTCTCCATTTATTTTTACTCTTATATCATCTAATTCTCCATTTTGATCTACTATAGATTCAACTATTCCTATTTTTTTACTTATCATAAGATTACCTTCCTAACTTATCTATGAAATTTAAAAACTTATTATTCTCTATTATTTTAGTTAATGAATACTTTTCTGTAAGTATATGTATAAATATTAAGAATGCTAACCATATTAATCTAACCTTTAACGGGTATCCCATTACAAATAATATTCCAATCGATATTCCTAATACATTAGAACCAGTATCACCCATCATTGCTTTTGCTTTTAAGTCTTGGTTAAAATACGCAATCACATTTGGAAATATTAATAGTAAAAGATTTCTTGTATATTCACCTAATGTAAATAATAATACTATTGATATTACTAAGTATCCTTTTATAGCTCTACCTGGTCTTAAATCCAATAGATTCATTAAGTTTGTAGATAAAGCTATTATTAATGTATTTATAACTATATCATAAATATTCTTAGATATAGCTATTGATATTACAAGACCTATGAAACCTCCAAATAAAGCTTTGAATCCACCTGTTGTTAGCTTCCCATTTAATAAACTTTTAAAATGTCCTTTTAGTCCACTTACATCTCTATTTCCTATAATATCATCTAATATCCCTGCAAAAAACATAGATACTAATCCAAATAAAAATATAAATATATGTAACATATCTTTAAAATTAGTTGTAAAATAAGCTAATATTATAGCGTTTATAATAAGCATAGGAAGAAACACTATTCCCATACTAACAGGTATCATATCTTTTTTATAATTAGGCCTTAGTACATTACTCTCAATTAGTAAACTTCTAAATAGAGGTATTATAGCATAAGTACCAAATAATCCAGTTAAAATTAAAATGGCATAAAGTATATAATTATTCATCTAATACTACCTCCATTCTTTTTTCTTTTGTCTTAAGACCTTCTTTATATGATAAAATTGTTTCCCTCTATGTATAAATCCTTTTAAATTTCTACCTGTTTCACTATGAGTCATATTAACTAAAACTTCTTTTACAGTATATCCATGTTTTAGTATATCTATAGTCATACCTACTTCTACACCATATCCATATGGCATTTCTTTAAACTTTTCTAGTACTTCTTTTTTAAATATTCTTTGCCCTGATAAAGTAGCATCTAATTCTTTACCCGTCATTTCTAATACAGATTCTTTTGCTAGTCTCTTTACAAATCCTAATCCACCTTTTTTCGTAGCTGGTGGAAACTTAGCTATTATAACATCTGCTTCATTGTTTAATATTGGAGTTATAAGCTTTTTAACTTCGCTAGATGTAGAACCTAAATCTCCATCTAAAAATCCTATAATAGTTGCATTTTTCATTGCTATTTTTAATCCATAATTAAGAGCATAGCCTTTACCTCTATTTTTGTCTAGAGTAAAAACTTTTATTTTTTCACTTTCAATTGAATTTGCAATTTCAGTTGTTTTATCACTTGATCCATCATCTATAACTAATATTTCATTTATCTCATTTATATCTTTTATATTTTCTAAAGTATCTTTAATTTTATCTTCTTCATTATAAGCTGGTATTATTATACTTATATAAGGATTCATACTTATCTCTCCTTTTTATTTTTTATATGGTATTATGCTATCTGAACCTTCTAGCTTTCCAAATTTGCCTGCTATACTACTGTCTTGAAGTACCATAACTAACGATAATTTACCTATACCCTCATCTACATTATCTATAGTTGTAACCTTGTCATTAAAATATAAATCTACATATGAAAATTTAGTATTACTTTCTTGAACACCTACTATATTTTTATCTTTATCCTTTAAAGTTTCTATTAGTATTTTATCTATATTTTCATATTGTTCTTTACCTAGCTTACCATTGTTTCCACCTGCTATTACTACAGAATCATAACTTTGGTAATTTTCATTTAATGAATTTATCTTTATCATTTCTGCATCTTCAAGTTCCTTTAATTTTAAGCTAGCATTACTTTCACTTAAAGCTTCTTCAATATATACTATAATATCTTTTGTATCTTTTATTTCTAAATTTAATTTAGTTGCTAATGCTTCTATCTTTTTTTCATTAAATATATTGTTATTTAATGTTATATCAAAAGCTACGTTTCCATTAGCAGTAGTTATTATTTCATTTATCTCTTTTGTATAGTCATTGTCTTGATTAGTAGATATTATTCCTATGTTTTTATCTGTTAGTCTACCTACTACTAAATTATTTACATTATCATTTATAAATGCTATAGCTTTATCATAGTCATCACTTAAATCAGCTAAGCTTTTTTCTAAATTATCATTTGTTACTTTTAGTGCATCAAATTTATTATCTAAATCACTTATAACACTTGCTTGTTGTTTGCTAAGTTCTTGGTCATAGTTCAAGTTATACCCTACTAATATACCAATCCCTAAAGATATAAATATAGCCCCTATACTAACTATATAATATTTCATATTTATATGCATAATAATCCTCCTAAATTACATCTGTAATAATAACTTTAACTTTAATTGCATCAGATGCATAAATTGTTTTACACTTGGTGTGAAAGATGCAATTATAAGTATTGGGAATAACGCAGTTGCTATTAACGCCCAAATATATTTCATCTTTAATTTACTTCTATACAGTAAATTAACACCCTTTGCATCTATTAATTTAGCACCAATTTTTAATCTAACTAAAAACGTACTTGCCATACCTTTTCTACCTTTTTCTAGGAAATCAATCATATTTGAGTGCGTTCCTAAAGCAACTATAAGTTCTGCTTTATATTCATAAGCAATAAGCATAGCTATATCTTCACTAGTTCCTGGTGCAGGGAAAACTATCGCATCTAAGCCTAAATCATTTACTCTTTTTAATCCTGGTGCTCTTCCATCCGTATATGCATGTACTATTATTTCTTTGGCTTTTTTTAATGCTTCATCACTTACACTATCCATATCGCCAACTATAACATCTGGAGTATATCCAAACTCAAGTAATGCATCTGCTCCACCATCAACACCAACTAAAATTGGTTTCATCTCTTCTATGTATGATATTATTGTACTTAAATCTTGCTTATAATCTTGACCCCTTACAACTATTAATACATGTTTATTTGCATAGTTTGTTTTAACATGTGGAATTTCAACTTCTCCTAGTATAAATCCTTTTTCTTTCTTTGCATAATCTATAGTATTGTCTATAAATCTGTCTAGTTCTACTGATAAGTTCTCGTATGCTTTCTTTAACTTTTCTGAAACCTGTTGCTTATCTAATACTTCACCGCTTCCTAAAAGTTCTCCATCTCTATATATATTTCCATCTATAACTTCTATTATTTGACCTTCAGCTAAATTATGAAATAACTCTTCTCCTACATTATCGATTATTAGTATGTTATTTTCAGTTAGTATACCTGGTCCTTTATTCGGATATCTTCCACTTATAGACTCTGATGCATTAATTACAAGTTTAATCTTACCTTCTACTAAAGAGTTTGCAGCAACTTCATCAATATCTACATGATTTATAACCGCTATCTCTCTACCTGTAAGCCTTTTAGCAAGTCTTTTAGTTTTTCTATCCACCTTTATAGGTGCTTGGACTTTCATATTGTAAACCTCCGACATCTTTTTTAAAATCACATTCAATTATATCACTATTTAACAATAAAAGAAATATTTTAAGTTTTTATATATTTATTCATATGTTACATCTAATCTATATTAATATCATAAATTACTTATAACTTCAATAAATTTATTAGGATATCCTTTTTATTAAGTAAAGGATTTTTTATAACTTCATCTAGTAAAAAGTTTAACTTTTCTCCTATCTCTTTACCTTTATATCCTAAATCTTTAAGTATTTTTCCATTTATATCTAAATCACTTATTTTATAACATTCTTTGCTATTTTCTATTTCATTTAATTTAATAATACATTGCCTAAAAAATTCAGCTTTATTTTTATTATCTAAAAATACATTGTAAATTAATTTTAATTTAAAAACTTTATTTAATTTTTCATATCCAATATTATTTAGATATCTTTTAATAACTATATTGTCTATTTTTTCAATATCTTTAATCATATATTCCATAATATCATTACAGTAATTTATTACTTTGTTTGAATATCTTAAATTATTTATAATATTTACTTTCTTTATGTTTTCACAGTAATATTTATATTTTTCATGTTTATCAATACATTTTAATATTTTATTTGAAATTAAATATTCTAACATTATTAATCTATCTAGTAAATTATTATCACAACTTTTTAATATGTTTATATCTCTTTCCAATTCTTTGTAATAATATCCATTTAAGTTGCAATGAATTCCTAAATTCTCAAGTATCTTAGTTTTATACAGTAAAATTATATTCTGTGGATTATCACTTACCAGGGTTTTTGTAAACTCATCATTAATTCTTTCTATACTTATATTTTTTATTATATATGCATTTTTGTATATACTCTTTAGTGTATTTTCATCTATACTAAAGCCTAGTTTACTACTAAACCTAATTGCCCTTATCATTCTAAGTCCATCTTCTTCAAATCTTTCATCTGGATTTCCTACTGTCTTTATTATTCTTTTTTGTAAATCTTCTAAGCCATTAAACTTATCTACTATTCCAAACTGTTCATTGTATGCCATTGCATTTATTGTAAAATCTCTTCTTTTAAGATCTTCTTCTATATTAGATGTAAATTCTACATTTTTAGGCCTTCTATTATTTTCATATTCTCCTTCTATTCTATAAGTAGTTATCTCATATATATTATTATTTAAAATAATAGACACTGTTCCATGCTTTATTCCTGTATCTATTATTTTATAGTCTTTAAATATATTCATTATTTCTTGTGGTGTTGCACTAGTTGTAATATCATAATCATTAGGTGTTAAATTAAGTATACTATCTCTCACACATCCACCTACCATAAATGCTTCATACCCATTTTCATATATTGTATCTATTAAAAAACTGACCTCTTTAGGTATAAATATTTCCATTAAAGAACCTCCTTAATATGTCCTTATATATTAAGCTTTCCTATAACATAATATATTATAATAAAATACAAAAAAATAAAGCCTTCTTATTTTAGAAGGCTTTATTTATATAATTTACTTGACCATACTATGCTCTAATCTTAATTTATCTGCAATCATTGCTATAAATTCAGAGTTTGTTGGTTTTCCTTTAGTATTATGAACTGTATATCCAAATAATTGGTTTATAGTATCAACTTTACCTCTACTCCATGCAACTTCTATCGCATGTCTTATAGCTCTTTCTACTCTACTTGGAGTAGTGTTGAACTTCTTAGCTATACTTGGGTATAATTCTTTAGTCACAGCTCCTAAAAGTTCAACATTTTCTATAACCATTTTTATAGCTTCTCTTAAGTATAAATATCCTTTTATATGTGCTGGAACACCTATTTCATGTATTATATTTGTTATTTCAGTTTCTATATTCCCTGCATTTCTTACAAAATCACTTCTAGTCATTTGTATATCTGCATGTGTTCTTGGCTTAGCTTCAACATGATTCGTTTTATTTGCCACTAACTCTCTTATTCTATTTATAAATATGACAAAATCAAAAGGCTTAACTATATAATAATCTGCACCTAAGTTTATAGCAGATTGAGTTATCTTATCTTGACCTACTGCAGATAAAACTATTATTTTTGGCATCTTAGGAAGATTCATAGAGTTTAATTTTTCTATTACTCCTAAACCATCTAAGTGCGGCATTATAACATCTAATACTAGTAAATCTGGTTGAGTTTTTTTAACTAAATCTAAAGCTTCTATACCGTCTTTTGCTATACCTAATATTTCTATATCGCTTTCATTTGATAAATATTCCTTTAAAACCTGACAAAAATCTTTGTTATCGTCAGCTAATACTATTTTAATTTTCTCGTTCACTAAAATTCCCCCTATTAATAAAACATTTTATTTTTTATATTTAAATAATATCGAAAGTTTTTCACTTTTAATCATATTCGACATACTAAATTTATATTCCTTCAATCTATTTAAAATTTTAATATTTATTATTATTTTTTTAATCTTTATTCTCTAATTTTATCATTTCCTCTATAAAAATACCATATCCTTTTTTAGGATTATCTTTAATTACATGAGTTACAGCTCCAATAAGCTTATTATCTTGTATTATAGGAGCACCACTCATACCTTGAATAATACCACCTGTATAATTAATTAATCTATCATCCGTAACTTCTATTGAAATTTGTCTAGTACTTTGTTCATCTGTTGATATATCAATTATATTTATATCATAGCTTACTGTATTTTTATTTTTATCTTCTAATAATATGTATGCTTTTCCTAGGTTTATATCTTTTTCACTTCCCACTTCCATTAACTGAGTTGATTTTTTCTTTTCTGAATTATATATTCCAGTAATTCCAAAATTAGAATTACATTTAAACTCACCAATTGGACTTTTTAAATCAAAATCGCCATATAAATATCCAGTTTTCTCATTTGTTGCCTTTTCTATATTTAATTTTTTAGGTTTATATACATATCCTTGCTTTATTTTAAGCAACTCATTTGTATCAGAATCTATTATAGCATGACCAATACCTTTAAACACAACTTCTTGTGGATCATAAAATGTAATTGTACCTACTCCTGATATCTTATCCCTTACCCATAATCCTAATCTTTTATTTTTTCCATATTTTTTTAATTTTATATTCTCATCAATACAATTTTCATCTCTTATTAAACTTATCTTAACTTCATCTTCATTTACATCTTCTAATATTTCAGATATATCTTGAACATTTTCAATTTTTATATCATTTATAGCTATTATATTATCACCTTTTTCTATACCACCTATATACTCTATATTTTCCTCTTCATATCCTATAACTAAAACTCCATCTGTAGTTGCTTTTATACCTACGATTTCTCCTAAAGGATATACATATTTCTTATTCATAGCTTTCATATTTATAGCTTCTATGCTATTACTTACATACATACTTTTATAATAATATCCAAATAGTATAAAACAACTAATTAAAATTAAAGATAATATAACATTTTTTCCTTTCATATTAACCTCCAACCCTTATATATTATGTATTTATAATTCCATTTTTAGTAAGTTTTATACAAAAAAAGAAGCCTTATAGGCTTCTTTTAGCTAATTCTATTATTTCAGTAGCATGTTCCATTGTTTTCTCTGTTATATTACTTCCTGCTATAAGTCTTGCTATTTCATCTTTTCTTTGATTGTTATCTAGCCTTCTTATAGTTGTAAATGTTCTTTCATTTGATGTACTTTTTTCTATACAATAATGAGTATCTGCTGTAGCAGCAATTTGTGGTAAATGTGTTATACATATAATTTGTTTTTTCTTACCTATATTACTAAGCTTTTCTCCAACTATCTGAGCTGCTATACCACTTATTCCTGTATCTATTTCATCAAATACCAATGTATCTATTTGGTCAATATCTGCAAGTATAGTCTTAAATGCAAGCATAAATCTAGACATTTCCCCACCTGATGCAACTTTATATATAGGTTTAATATCTTCTCCTAAGTTGAAAGATATCATAAATTCTATATCATCTTGACCTTTCATATTAAATACAGTTTCTTCAAAGTTAACTTTAAATACAACATTTTTCATATTTAAACTCTTTAATTCTACTAATAAAACTTCCTCTAACCTTAAAGCAACTTCTTTTCTTGCTTTTGTTAGTTCATCTGCTTTATTTTTAAGAGTTTTTTCAAGTCTTATTATTTCTAATTTTAATTCTTCTACTTTTTCATCTCTATTTAGTATTTCTTCTAATCTAGATTTCATTTTTTCATAGTAGTTAAATATATCTTCTATAGAATCTCCATATTTTCTTCTTAAATTATTTATTTCATCTACTCTAAGTTCTATTTGTTCAAGTTCATATGGCTCAAAATCTATATTTTCTTTATAGTTTCTTATCTCTCTCGATATATCTTGAAGCTCATACATAATTCTTTCTATATCATTATTATAATCACTTAAAGTTTTATCATATTGAGATATTAAACTAAGTTCTTTTACTGCATTTCCTACTAAATCAACAGAGTTTACAGAACCATCATATAAATTCTGATATGCTGAATTAAGATTACTATATATTTTTTCACTGTTTCTATATACATCTCTTTGTTTTAATAATTCTTCATATTCATCATTACTTAAATTTGCAGATTCTATTTCATTTATTTGGAATTTAAGTAAATCTATTTCTCTTTGTATCTGCATATCATCTTTATTTTCAGTTAATACGCTTAATGCCTTTTTAACATCACTATATTCATCATATATAGATTTATATTCTTTTTTATAATTTTCTAACTCAAACTCTCCAAACAAATCTAAGAAATCTAAATGAGTTTCTTTATTAAATAATGCTTGATTCTGATGTTGTCCATGTATATCTATTAAAGTAGATGCAATATCTTTTAATATAGATAATTTAACTGTTCTTCCATTAACCCTAGCAACACTTTTTCCATCAGAATATATAACTCTAGTTATTACTAATAAATTGTCTTCATCTAAGTCTAAATCATGTTCATGTAAGACTTTCTTTAAGTTGCTACTTTCTGAATGAAATACAGCTTCTATTACACCTTTTTCTGTACCTTTTCTTAAAAAAGATCTATCATATTTTTCACCTAGGCATAATCCTAATGCATCTATTATTATAGACTTCCCTGAACCTGTTTCACCAGTTAATATATTTAAGTTTTCATCTATTCCTAGTCTTAGTTCTTCAACTAGTGCACAGTTTTTCATATATAACTCAAGGATCAATTTAAATCCCCCTCTTTTTTATATATTTAATATTTTTTATCTATTTACTTAAATTATGAGAAGCTTCAACTACTTCTAATATTTTTTTATTATGATTTTCACTATCAAACTCAAATGGCTGATTTGTAACTTTTAAATGTATTAGGTATTCTATATTACCTTCTGGTCCCTTTATAGGAGAATAATCTAAATCTAATATTTCAAACCCATTTTCAACTGCAAAGTCAGATATCATTTGTATAACTTCTATATGCGTTGATTTTTCTCTTACTACACCTTTTTTACCAACTTTTTCTCTTCCTGCTTCAAATTGTGGCTTTATAAGTGCTACAATTTCTCCATTTTCACGAATAAGTTCCTTACACTTAGGAAGTACTAATTTTAAGGATATAAACGAAACATCTATAGATGCAAAATCTGCAAACTCTTTTGTATCCTCTATTGTAACATGTCTTATATTAGTTCTTTCCATACAAACAACTCTTTCATCCTGTCTTAGTTTCCAAGCAAGTTGTCCATATCCTACATCTATAGAAAATACTTTTTTAGCTCCATTTTGAAGCATGCAGTCTGTAAACCCTCCAGTAGATGCACCTATATCCATACATACCTTACCCTCTAGTGTTAAATCGAAGTTTTTCATTGCTTTTTCAAGCTTAAGTCCACCTCTACTTACATAAGGTATTGGGTCTCCTTTTACTAGTATATCTGCATCTTCATCAACATCTACACCAGCCTTATCACATCTTTGATTATTTACAAATACAACGCCTGCCATTATAGCCTTTTTAGCTCTTTCTCTGCTTTCAAAGTAGCCTTTTTCGACTAATAATAAATCTATCCTCTTCTTCATAAATTTACCTTTCTAGTTTATAAACTTTTTATTTTCTCTGCTATTTTAATTGGTGATAATCCTACACTATTATATATTTCATCCACACTTCCATGAGGTATGAATTCTTCCGGTAAAGCTATATTAATTATATCTATATCATATTTATTGTCTATAATAAATTTATTTATATTAGTTGAAAATCCACCAGTTATCACATTATCTTCTATAGTTACTACTTTTTTATGATCTTTAAATAGTCTATCTAATAATTCTTTATCTATAGGTTTTAAAAATCTAGCATTAACTATAGTTGGATTTATTCCTTCTTCTAATAGTATTTCTCTTGCTTCTAATGCATTTTTTACCATACTTCCAATAGCTAATATGACTATATCTTTTCCTTGAGATAATATTTCATAGCTACCTAAATTTATAGGCTCATAAGACCCTTTCTCTAAATAGTAACTATTTCCTCTTGGGTACCTAATCGCAACTGGCGAGTCTATTTTTAAAGATAATTCTAACATTAAATCTAACTCTTTGCTATCCTTTGGTGCCATTACAGTTATATTAGGTACATTATTTAAGTAACTTAAATCAAACATCCCATGATGTGTTTCTCCATCATTACCAACAATACCTGCCCTATCTATTAAAAATGTTACCGGCTTACTTGTTATGCAAACATCATGTATAATTTGATCATATGCTCTTTGTAAAAATGATGAATATACTGCAAAATAAGGTTTCATACCATTTTTAGCTAGCCCTGCAGCAAATGTAGTAGCATGCTGTTCTGCTATTCCAACATCATAGTATCTATTAGGATGATTTTTTTCAAATATATTAAGTCCTGTTCCAGATGGCATAGCTGCAGTTATTGCAACTATATTTTCATTTTTATTTGCCATTTCACTAAGCTTTTGACCAACTTGATTAGATATTGACACAGCATTAGAACCTTTTATACCACTTTTTATATCAAACTTCGATACACCATGGTATTTGTCTGGTTGTTCTTCTGCATATCTATATCCCTTACCTTTTTTAGTTATTACATGTAATAGTACTGGTCCTTTTTTAGATTTAGCTTTATTTAAAGCTTCTATAATTTCTTTAGTGTTATGACCATCTACTGGACCATAATATTTTATCCCTATAGATTCAAAGAAAGAACATTCTTGGGGTATAAATTTACTAATAATACTATCCTTAACCTTATTTGCTGTTTTAGATATTATGTTACCTCCTGGAGATACTTGTAATATCTTTTCTACTTCATCTTTTACCTTATTAACAGTAGAATTTCTTATTATGCCAGATAAGTATCTAGACATTCCACCAACATTTTTATCTATAGACATTTCATTGTCATTTAAAATTATAATCATATTAGTATTCGTATATCCTACATGATTTAATGCCTCAAGTGCCATTCCTCCAGTTATAGACCCATCACCTATTACTGCTATAACATCATTTTCTTCTTTTTTTATATCTCTAGCACAAGCAAGCCCTTGAGCTACTGATATAGATGTACTACTATGACCTGTGTCAAATATATCATGTTCACATTCACATTCTTTAGGAAAACCACTCATTCCATTAAATTGTCTAAGACTTTTGAAGTTATCTTTTCTACCTGTAATAATTTTATGTACATAAGATTGATGGCCAACATCCCATACAATTTTATCTTTAGGACTGTCAAATACCTTATGTAATGCTAAAGTTAATTCTACCACACCTAAATTAGATGCTAAATGTCCGCCTGTTTGCGATACAGATCTCACTAAAAACTTTCTTATATCTTTTGCTAGTAAATCTAATTCATCTACAGTCATGTTTTTTATGTCTTGTGGAGAATTTACTTTGTCTAAATATTTGTACATATTCATTCACCTTTTATTGACCAAATTTTATTCACACTTTTATCTAAAAATCTTCTTATTTGAACAATTAATTTAATTAAAAATTTTATACTCATAATATACATTTCAAACTATTATTTAATTATTACATGTAGTTTATAAAATAATATAAATTTAATATTATAAGTTATAATTTTTATTATCTAAAAAAGTCTTCTATGAGAAGACTCTTTCTTTGCATAGTTTTAATAAACTTTAAAAGTTAATATATCTTAGTATTGACTTAGACACATTAATTTTATAACAAAATAAAACATAAAAAATTATATCATATGCTATATATCTTTTCAATTTATACAAAAACTATAGCTGTTAGTATACCTAATATTGCTCCAAATAAAACTTCTTTTGGAGTATGTCCTATTAATTCTTTTAGTCTTTTTTGTTCTATATGTTTTTTATGATGAAGATCATCTAATATTTTATTTAATATAGTTGCTTGTTTACCAACAGCTCTTCTAACTCCAGAAGCATCATACATTATTATTAACGCAAATACAGTTACTATTGCAAAATCTGTGGAGTTAAATCCTCTTTCAATTCCAACTAATGTAGCTAAACTTGTTACAAAAGAACTATGTGAACTAGGCATTCCTCCTGAAGTAAACAGTCTTGAAAATTGTATAAATTTTTCTTTGCCTGTAAATATTTTAATAAATTGTGCTAGAAAACAAGCAAACATACTTATTCCTAGGACTTTATTACTAAAAATTTGCGAAAAAAAGTTCATTTTTCCTCCTTAATACTCTCTGTCTATTATATAATCTGCTAAATCACTTAAAAACTTAGTTTCTTTATTTATTGAATTTATACTTTCTTTAGCTTCTTGTATTAATTCATATGCTATATTCTTTGATTCATCTAAACCAATTAATGATGGATATGTAGATTTGTGATTTTCTATATCACTTCCTACTTTTTTGCCCAATTTAGATTCATCTCCTACTATATCTAATATATCATCTACGATTTGAAATGATAAACCTATGTTTTTTGCATACTTAGTTATTTTTTCTAATTGTTCTTGTGTAGCATCACCTATTATAGCTCCTGCTCTCATACATCCAATTATTATAGCTGCAGTTTTATTATTATGTATATAGTCTAACATTTCTTTTGATATTTGTTTATTTTCACTTTGAATATCAACAACTTGTCCACCTATCATACCATATATACCAGAAGTTTTGGCAATTTCATTAATAGCCTTTAAATATTTATTTGGATTTTCTTTGTCTATTGAATTTGATAACATAACCTCAAAAGCATAGTTTAAAAGAGCATCTCCAGCAAGTATTGCCATATCTTCTCCGTATACTATATGATTTGTTTTTTTACCTCTTCTTAAATCATCATTATCTAGTGCTGGCAAGTCATCATGTATAAGTGAATATGTATGTATCATTTCGATTGCCATAGCAAAAGGTATGGCATCTTCTACATTTCCACCTACTACTTTACAAGCCTCCATTGTTAGTATCGGTCTTAATCTTTTTCCACCTGCACTTAGACTATAATTCATAGACTCCATTATAGTTTTTTGGTAACCTTCTTCAGATGGCATATATTCTTTTAATAAACTCTCAACTTGATTTGCTCTTTGTTTTAAGGTTTGTTTAAATTCCATAATTATTCCTCCATAATATTAAAATCTTCTTCTATACCTAACTGACTAAATTTACTTATTTTAAGTTCTGCATTTTCTAAAAGTTTATTACAATGTTTATAAAGCTTTATACCTTCTTCATATAAACTAAGTGATTCATCTAAACTAGTATTTTTAGATTCTAATCTTTCTAAAATAGATTCTAGCTTATTATAGGCTTCTTCATATGTCAAATTCATATTTACACCTCTTTACCTTCTATACTTTCTACACTACACTTTATATTTCCATCTTTTAATTTTATATCTAAAATTTCTTTTAATTTAATATTTTCTATACTATTTACAATCTCATTATTTTTATGAACTATACTATAGCCTCTGTCTAATGTGGCCAAAGGACTTAAGTTATGTAGTATTGTACCTATATTTTTTAATCTTTCTCTTTCTATACCTATAGTATTTTCTATTTCAAAATTTATTTTATCATATATCTTGTCTATTTGTGTTATTTTATCTTTTATTGTGTATAATTTTAAATAGTTATTTATCTTTTCAAACACATAATCAATTCTATTCTTATCAAAATTAACTTGGTTCATCATTGACCTAGTAAGCCTGTTTTTTATATTATCAATTTTATATTCTAACTCAACTAAATTTGGAGTAGCTATTTCAGCCGCGGCTGATGGTGTTGGAGCTCTCATATCTGCTACAAAGTCACATATAGTAAAATCTGTTTCATGTCCTACTGCAGATATAATTGGTATTTTAGAATTAAAAACTTCTCTAGCTACCATTTCTTCATTAAATGACCAAAGTTCTTCTATAGAACCTCCACCTCTACCAACTATAATTGTATCTACATTTTTTTCCTTATTAAAAAATTTAATACCCTCACATATATCGTATTTTGATTGCTGTCCTTGTACCTTAACTGGATATAGTTTTATATTTACTTTTGGATATCTTCTTTTAATAACATTAATAATATCTCTTATGACTGCTCCTGTTTCAGATGTAATAACTCCTATAGATTTAGGTATTTTGGGTATAGTCTTTTTATATTTAACATCAAATAAACCTTCTTTAGATAATTGCTCTTTAAGTTTATTGAATTCAATATATAAATCACCTAAACCTTCAATTTCAATATCATTTATATATAATTGATATGATCCATCTCTTTCATAAAGTGATATATATCCATGAGCTATTACCTTTGAACCGTTATCTACTTGTAAATCCTTATTATAATTGCTCTTAAATATAACACAATTTATCTTAGATTTTTCATCCTTTAAAGATAAATAAACATTACCACTACTATGTACCTTAAAGTTTGATATTTCTCCTTTTACCTTTAAGTTATATAAAATTGCATCATTAGTTAATACTCTCTTTATATATGAGTTAACTTCACTTATTTCTAAAGCTCTCAATTTCATATTTATCAACCCCTATTATAGCACATCCACATGCATTATCTGTTGAGTACTCTGACTTTGTAAAGTGTGAATATATCTTCTCTCTTCTTAATTTTATACTTAAATTAGTACGTACATACTCACTTGCTGCAACTCCTCCACAAAATACTACTTCATTTATATTGTACAACTTACTTATATAAATTAAAGACTTATACATATTTCTAACTACCGCATCTAGAAGCAATTTAGATATATATTTACAATCCTCGGAGTCTATTATCTTATTTATTTGATTTTCAAGTCCAGATAAATTCATATATCCATCTTTTACTGAAGTTTTAAGTCCATTTAAAATCTTTCTTTCACAAGATATAGCATTTTTATCTATATACTTACCTGCTGGAAATCTATACCCTAATTTAACACCTATTCTATCTATAAGTTGACCAAAACTTATATCTTTAGTACCTCCAACTATTTCTATATTGTATTCAGTAGAATTTTTATTTCTATTTAATAATAGTATTTCTGTTGTTCCACCTGACATATGTACAGATAAAAATCTATCTCTGTTATTTATTTTACTATTTAGTAAACTAGCTTCAATATGATTTTCTTGGTGAGTAGTCTCATAAAATTTACAATTTAATGAATTAGCCATAAATTTTCCAAAGTTATAACCTACTGTAAATACTGGCATATAGGAATTTTCTATTGGTCTTGGCTTTTTTGATACACAAACTCCTACTATATTATAATTATCATGTAGATAATTTAATTTTTCGCTAAGTTCTCCTAAGTTATTTATGTGTTGAAATACTCCCTCACTTTGCCTTAATCCATTTGAATTTTCTTTAACATTTAACATTATTTTTTCATTTAAAATAATGCTTTTTTCTAAAGATATAGCTGCTATAGAAGTTGTATAGCAGCTAGTATCAATTCCAATTATTATATTATTTTGTTTCAAATTCATTTACAACACTACCTAATATTCCATTTATAAACTTAGGAGCTTTGTCATCGCAGTAAAGCTTAGCTAATTCTATAGCTTCATTTATAGAAACTTTACTTGGTATTTCTTCTATAAATACTAGTTCACATATAGCAAGTCTTAATATAGATAAATCTACCTTAGGCATTCTATTTACTGACCAGTTCTTTGCATATTTATTTATTAATTCATCTATCTTATCTTTATTTTCTTTTAAATTTTTACATATGATATTCATATATTCTCTATCTACCGCATCATCTAATTCTATGTTATCTAATTCTATATTTGGGTTATTTGAGTATTGTAATCTAAGTTCTTCATATCTATTTATTATATATTCAAGGTTATCATTTAAAAATATATCTAATCTTTCCTCTATATTTTCTATATCCTCTTTATTCATTTCTATTTGATATATTAATTTCATAATATATTCTCTACTAGTTACTTTTCTCGCCTTATCACTTTTCATTAGTTGTAATCCTCCTTCAGGTTTATTATGCACATATTAAACAATAAAAAAACCTCTGATTTTTCAGAGGTTTTTTATTAACTTTTTTTAGATTGTTTAGCTTCTTCTTTTTCAGCTTTTTCTTTTTTAAAGCTGATTCCTTGAACATGTATATTTACTTGAGAAACTTTAAGACCTGTCATTGTCTCAACAGTATTTTTTACATTTTCTTGAATTTTTAAAGCTATCTCTGGTATAGATACACCATAATCTATCATAACCATTACGTCTAAGCTAACTTCCTCTTCTTCTATTTGTATCTTTACACCATTGTTTTTAAGTATTTTATCTGTAAATGTTGTATTAGTCTCTACACCTTCTACTTCTAAAGCCGCAAGACCTGCTATTGTAGCAACTACATCATTAGATATTTTTACTTGTCCAAAATTGTTATTTTCCATTGCAAATACTACCCCCTTATTTTAAGGAACTATATTTATATATATAATAATACCAAATACAACTCTACTTTGCAAGAAAATAACCTCAGTTATTTTCTGAGGCTATTATGTATAATATATCATTTAGTTTTTATTATTATTCATTAACTTTATATTTTCATATTTTACATCAGCTTGTTCTGCAACTAAATCAAATATTTTAGCAGCATCTGACTCATCTAATTTTTCTTCACTTACAACTACATTAACCTTTCCTTCACTTATGTACACTAAAGCATTTTCAAAACCTTTAGTACTTAATATATTTTCTATTTTTAATTCTGCTTCTTGATCTTTAACTAATTGTAACTTCATTGCAGATGCTTCTTTTCTAGCTTCTTCAGATGTAGATGGATTATTTATCATCTCGTTTAAATCTTGAGTTAAACTATTTCTTTGTTTTTCTCTAGTCATTTTCATATCTAATATATAAGTAGCTTTTTTCATATTCTTCTCTGATGTAAGTTGCTTTTCTATTTGTTTACTAGCTTCTGTAACTTTTTCTTCAACTTGATTTTCTTTACTATCAACTACTTTAACCTCTTCTTTATCATCTGTATCTGTATTTTTCTCATTTTGAGCTTGTTCATAGGCTGTAAATTCTTTAGAAGTTTCTAATAAAGATTTTCTACTTAATTGGTAATTTACAGTTCCTACCACAACTAACATTGCCGCTAAAGTTACTACTACAAATCCTCTTCCCTTATAATTAAATTTCATTTTTATCCCCCCAAGTTTATTTTAATATTTTTATTTAGTATATATCTCTACTTGATGACCTTGTACTTGTAATGCTGTTTGTACTGCGCTATAAAGTGTTTCTTTTACAGTAAGATCTTTAGCTCCAGTTGCTACTACTATTACACCATTAATTTTAGGTTGATTAGTTTTTATTACTATAGGCTCATTAGAACTTGATGTTATCATTGTTTTATTTTCACTAGAGGTTGTAACTGTTCTCTCTCCACCTTGTTGATCTACTTCCTTTGTTTCTTCTGTTGTTGTATTAGTATTAAAAGCTGGCTGAATTTCTTCACTTGATTCATATGTAATCATAACGTCTACTTCTCCAGCACCTTCAATTTGTGATAATATATTTTTAAGCTTTTCTTCCAATGTAGCTTTTGATGATTCATTACTTAACTCTTCTTGAGTTATTTTATTATTAACTTCATCTTTACTTGATATCGCCTTATCTTCTAAGCCTGACATAGCTATAAGTGCAATACCACAAATTACTGCCAAGGTTAATAGCGAGTATATCTTTTTCTTATCTTTTTCGTTTAGATTCTTAAACATCTCCTCATCCCCTATTAATCAATTTCTATAGTTTCAATTGATACATCAAGTATTTTTACTAAATCCTCCTTTAGTTTATCTTCGCTTAAGTCCAGACTATGTTTAGTATTTTTTTGTTCATCTTTTTCATTGAATACCTGTTTTGATTTTTCATTTTCTTTAGATTGTATGTCCTCATTTTCACTTTTATTACTATTATTTTTGTCCTTTACAGTTATTTTTCCAATTTTATTCCCTTCAAGTTCTATTTCATCTAATTCATATCCGTATTCATTTAATTTTAATTTTAAGACTTCTTTTAGTCCATCCTCATACCCTTTAGATAAACTGTTATTTCCCGTTTTATCTGCTAATCCATTCACACTGTCTACATATTGCTTATTATATTCACTCATATATTTTAGTATTTTATCTTCTAAAGACATATCTTTAGAAAAAAAATTTGCTATTGGAGTTAAAATTATAAATACAAATATGAAATTAACAACTAAATTTATATATGGTTTTATTTTAGAAGAAGGTAAAATCATATCAACTATATTGACTATAAATGCTCCTATCAAAACCGTTACAATCCATGTTTTTATACTTTCTAACAAATTATCACCTATCCTCCCGAAACTACACTTATAGATGTTAATATAGCTAATGTTACAAAAAACATTATTGTTATAGCTATTATGCATGCAAGTAATATCATCATTAAATTTGCAACTTCATTTAAAAAACTTGATATACTATCTTCACCTATAGGCTCTACAGCTATTGCTGATACTTTATATACTAATATTATTGATGCTATTTTTGTAACTGGAACTAGGCATATTCCTACTAAGACTATTAAGCCTATTCCACCGAATACCCCTTTTATAAGCTGAGATGATGATAATAAAATATCTACAGAATCTGATACAAATCCTCCAACTACTGGAATAAAGTTTCCTATTGCAAATTTCGCTGTTTTTACGGTGAAATTATCAACACTAGTTACATATAGGCCCTGAATCGATACTAATCCTAAATATATGGTAAACATAGCTCCTATACAGACTAAATTTATTTGCTTTATAAATGATGATAATTTTTTAAGCTTTATATGTTTAGATATGTTGTTAACTACTAATATTGCAAAAGCAATAGATATTGATACAAATATGAATTTTTTGAAAATAACATTTATAAATGCTACTCCTCCTATAAATATAGGATTTAATACGGCTGATGTTATAGGGCATCCCATAAGTGCAAGTAACGCTATTAGTATAGGCATTATAACCTGCATAATACCTATGGTTGAATCTATAGTGTTATTGCAAATTTCTAATACATCTTTAAACCCAATTAGTGTAAGTGAAACCATAGTTATAAATACTATGTACGTTGTTATCTGACTTACTGCATTTGATGAAAATGAATTATCTAAACTTTTTAAAATAGATGATAGTAATGCTAAAACCAATATAGTCATGGCTACTTTTATACTTCCCTTTAACTCATCAAAGAAAAGCATCTTTATATTTTCTTTATCAAATAAGTCTAATATATTCTTTTCACCTTTTATCAAGTCTTTCATAAATATTTTTAAATCTATATCATCTATAGTAGATGAATCATTTATATACTTTTGTATTTCTTTTAAATCTATTTTCTCTAACTGATTGTCTATATATGAATCGATGCTTTTTTTAGTTTCATTATAATCTGCGTCCTCATCTTCGTTTGCAAAAGATACAGAAAAAGATCCTATTATTATTAAAATAATAACTAGTATTTTAAAATATATTTTTTTCATAAGTTATCATTCTCCTATGGGATAATATTTAACACCATTTCTACTATGGATAAAAGTATAGGGAATGACATTGTCATTACTATTATCTTCCCTCCAAACTCAAGCTTAGATGCTATATTTCCTTCCCCACAATCTTTACAAAGCTGTATTGCAAATTCCATAAGATATGCTATTCCTATTAGTTTTATTATTAATGTTATATATACACTTGGTATATTAGCTTTATTTGCTAAATCATTTATACTTTCAATTATAAAACCTAGTTTAAATATTACCGATGTTAATATAATTACTCCTGTAAGTATGCCTATAAACATAGCTATCTCTGGTCTATCTTTCTTTATTACTAAACAAAGTGCGGTTGATATAATCGCAATACCTATAATTTGCATTACTTCCAATATATCTCCCCCTTTTTAGTAAAGTTGAAACATAGTTTTTACTGTAGTAAATAAAGCGCTTATCTCAGTTAATACCATACTTAAAACTATTATTACACCTGCTAATGTAGTAAATGTTGCCCAGTCCTTTCTATCTGTTTTTTCTAAAAGCATATTAAGAATAGATATTAATATTCCTACTCCAGCAACTTTTATTATCAAAGATATATCCATACTCATCCTCCTAAATTAAAATTATTCCTATTATTAACCCTACAATAGTCGCTAATTTTCTATATACCATACCCTTTTGATTTATATCTTCTTTAGTCTCTCCAGTTATTTTTTTTAAGTTTTCAATAGATAAATCTATCATTCTTGATTGAGACTCTATGTCACTTTTTCCCAGAGTAAATATAAGTTTTTTTAATTCATCAATCTCTTTATTTTGTAAATAAGTTTCCTTCATTAATATATGAATGCTATCATTTAATACGTCATCTAGAACTTTATATGTATTATTATGTAATTCATTTTCTAACCTTTTAAAAAAATTAGAAGTACAAAATTCTTCTTTATCCCCTAACCTTTTAAAAATTTCTTCCAATGTATATAACCCAAACGACAAGTCCATCCTCATTATCTCTAATATTCTTATGAGGTCATTTACCTCTTTATGCCTTTTTGTATATGCTTTATGTATATATTCTCCTATTAAATAGCTACAGGCTATCAAAATACCAATTATAAAAATTTTAATTTGCAAAATACCATCTCTTTTCTTCTAAATCATATATTTTCTCAATTGTTCCTGGTCCTTTTTTAGCGGATAGTATTATAACTTTTTTAAATAATTCACTATCTAATAAATTACTTAACTCTTTTCTATTTCTTATATCTTCAATTGAATCTCCATGGACTGTGGTTATTAAACTTACACCACCATTTAAAGCTGTATATAAAGCTTTTATTTCATCGATGTTTCCTATTTCATCAGTAACTATAACATTAGGAGACATAGACCTTAAAAGCATCATGATACCTATATCCTTAGGACATGTTTCTATTACATCAGTTCTTATACCTACATCCATTTGAGGTATCCCTAAGTAAGATCCTGATATCTCATTACGTTCATCTATTAAAGCAACCTTCATACCTTTAAATGCAAATTCTTTATTTCCATTACTTATATTTCTTACAATATCTCTTATTAAAGTTGTTTTACCACATTGAGGAGGTGATATTATTAAAGTATTATTAATTTGATTCTTGCCTCTTATAATATGACTTAAAACTTTATCTGAGCATCCTAAAACTTCTCTTGAAATTCTTATATTTAACGATGATATATGTTTTATATTCTTAACTTGTCCATCTTCTATAATCGTTTTTCCAACTAGTCCTACTCTGTGACCTCCTCTAAGAGTTATAAAACCCTTTTTTATATCATCAATAAAAGAATGAATTGAGTATTTACACATTATTTGAAATGTTTGCTCTATATCATCTTTACTAACTATATATGGATTATTCATATTTAAATCTAACTTATTTAGTTTAGTGTTATAAAAATAGTCCTTATTATTTGAATTTACTATTAATGGCTTTAAAGATCTTAGTCTTATTTCTTCTATGTTTACATTATCTCTTGATATACTTTTTATCATTTCTCTTAAGTTAATCGAAAGTGAGTTTATAACTTCTTCTGAAATTTTACTCATATCTTGTCCTCCTCTCTTGTTTATATAATCATTGTATTTATGATATGAGTAAAATATTACTTTTTTTATAAAATTTTATTTGATTACGAGTTTATATATATTACATACATATATCTTTAAGAGTTTTATAAAATATTTTTTATAAATATTCCTTTTTATTATCTAATTACTTTCCTCATTGAATAAATTCAAAATAAGTATTGTATTAAAAAATAAAAAAGCGTAGACTTTGTCTACGCTCTGAGCCTAGTAATTTAGACAAATTACTAGGCTTCTTTATATTTAAGTATTTATATTATATTCATTTAAATCTTTTACTTTATTGCACATTATTTGACTACTTAGTCTAAGTATATACTATTTATCTTCAGTTTGATTTCTTTCTAAGAATTCTTCTATTTCTTTAACTACATTTCCTTTGGCAAACTTTATACCTTGATTTATAGCATTCTTTATAGCTTTTGAATCTGAACTTCCATGAGCTTTTATTACTCCACCGTTAACTCCTAAAAGTGGCGCTCCACCATATTCAGAGTAATCCATATAACTCTTTAATTTTTTTAGATCGTCTTTTATAAGCATTGCACCTAATTTACCTTTTGTGCTACCTAATAGTGTTTCTTTTATAAGATTCATTACAGACATAGCTACACCTTCTGTTGATTTTAAAAGTATATTTCCTGTAAATCCATCACAAACTATTATATCAGTATATGCATTTATAACATCTCTTGCCTCTACATTTCCGATAAAGTTTAAATCCAAGTTCTTTAATTCTTCATAAGACTTTTTAACTAAGTCATTTCCTTTGCCTTCTTCTATACCAATATTAGCTAGAGCTATTTTAGGATTATTTATTCCTAATACTTTACTTGCATATATATTACTCATACCTGCAAATTGAACTAAGTTTATAGGTTTACAATCTGCATTAGCACCACTATCTGCAATTAGAGTCATACCTCTTTTTACATTTGGTATTGCTGGACATAAGCATGGTCTATCTATACCTTTAATTCTTCCTACTACAAATACACCACCAGCAAGTACTGCACCAGTATTTCCAGCTGATATAAATGCCTGTGCTTTACCCTCTTTAACAAGCTTAAGCCCAACTACCATAGACGAGTCTTTTTTGCTTCTAATTGCTTTTACTGGCTTATCTTCATTTTCAATAACTTCAGTAGTATGTACTATTTCTAACTTACTTTTATCAAATTCATAATTAGAAAATTCTTTTTCAAGTAAATCCTTATCTCCAGTTATTATTATATCTACATTGTATTCTTTTATAGCATTTACTACACCTTCCACATTTGACTTTGGTGCATTATCTCCACCCATACCATCTACTACAATTTTCATAGATATTCCTCCTAACTAAATTTATATACAAATAACTATTTATTTTATAAAATATATTTTAATTATCGGTAAATACTAATAGTAGTATGCTATATTATTATAAATTTATCAACATATTATTTGTATTAATGCAAAAAAAACATGTAGAATATATTCTACATGTTTTAGAAGTTATTATTCAGATACAACTTCTTTACCTTTATAATATCCACAATCTGGACATACTCTATGTGGTAATTTTGGCTCATGACATTGTGGACAACTTACGAATCCAGTTGCTACCATTTTAGAGTTAGCTGCTCTTCTCATTTTAGTTTTTGATTTAGATGTTTTACGCTTTGGTACTGCCATTTACGCCACCTCCTTAGTCATTTTTAAATATATCTTTTAATTTAGCAAAACGGGGATCTATGATCTCCTCGTCGTTCGCACTTTCATTACAAGAACAAGCTTCTATATTTAAGTTTGCTCCGCATCCTTGACAAAGTCCTTTACAATCTTCTTTACAAAGAACACTTGCAGGTATTTTGAAATCTAATGTCTGCTCTATTATATCAACAAGATCTAACTCTTGTCCATCAAATATTATTGCATCATCATCTTCAAACTCATCTTCATCAAAGCCTTCTTTAACTAAAAAACCTTGTATAGAATATTCTATTGGTACTTCTACCTCATCTAAACATCTTGAACAATTGTCAACAAGTGTAAAGTCAACATCTACATCTAGGTATAAACCTTTATTAGTGTTAGATACTTTACCTTCTATATTTATAGGTGAGGATAATTTATAATTATTATTACAATAATTAATAGTATCAATTTTTTGAGAAAAATTCAAGTCTAATTTGTTAGTTTCTCTTCTAATTAGTTTATCTAGACTTATTTTCATCAGATTCACCTCAATACATTACCAATTTATTATACAAATTTGGCCTTTGTTTGTCAAGTATTTTTACTTGATAGATATTTTTGCCATTAATATTGTATATTTGCAAAATATAAGGTAGGTTTTACCCTACCTTATAAAATATTATATCCATTTATAATTATTTTACTAATTCTAATGTATCTCTAGCTATCATTAATTCTTCGTTAGTAGGTATTAATAATATCTTAACTTTTGAATCTTCAGTAGATATTACTCTTTCTTTACCTCTTACTTTGTTAGCTTCTTCATCTAACTTCATCCCTAAGAAGTCCATGTTAGCCATTATATCAGCTCTCATGTCTATACCATTTTCACCAACACCAGCAGTGAATACAACAGCGTCAACACCGTTCATTTCTGCAGCGTAAGATCCTATATATTTCTTAACTTTTTTAGCATATGATTCTAAAGCTACTTGAGCTAATTCATTATTTTGAGCAGCAGCATCTTCTATATCTCTGAAGTCTGAAGATATACCAGTCATTCCGTATACTCCTGACTTTTTGTTCATTAAGTCGCTTAATCCTTTAGCATCTAATCCTTCTTTTTCCATTAAGAATGGTAATATAGCTGCGTCTATATCTCCACATCTAGTTCCCATTATTAATCCTTCAAGTGGAGTGAATCCCATACTTGTATCAACTGACTTACCACCATCTATTGCAGCTACAGAAGCTCCATTTCCTAAGTGACAAGTTATTATTTTACAATCTTCTATGTTTTTACCTAACATAGCAGCAGCTCTTTGAGATACATATCTATGAGAAGTTCCATGGAATCCGTATCTTCTTACACCGTACTTAGTGTATAATTCATGAGGTAATCCATATAAGTAAGATGATTTAGGCATTGTTTGATGGAAAGCAGTATCGAATACTCCTACCATTGGTACCCCTGGAAGTATAGCTTCACAAGCTTCTATTCCCATTATGTTAGCTGGGTTGTGAAGTGGTGCTAATTCTATACACTCTTCTAAAGCAGCCTTAACTTCATCAGTTATTAATACTGATCCAGCGAACTTTTCTCCACCGTGAACAACTCTGTGTCCTACAGCTTCAACTTCTTTTATATCTTTAACTCCACCGTATTGTGGGTCAACTACAGCGTCTAATACTAACTTTATAGCATCTTGATGGTTTTTCATTGGTTGTTCAACTATAAGTTTTCCTTCAACACCATCTTTTTCTTGCTTTAGTACAGAACCTTCTATACCTATTCTTTCAACTAATCCTACACATAAAACTTCTTCATTTGACATATCTATTAACTGATATTTTAATGAAGAACTACCACAGTTTAATACTAATATTTTCATTAGTATACCTCCTTAAAATTTCAAAGATAATATGTAATAAGCCTTAGGCTTAAAATATGCTAAATATATATTGTATACATTAAACATTTTGACAATAATTAATATACCACTTTTTTTCATAAAAGTATATATAATTTAAGATATTTATATTAGCCTACATTATTTTTCTCAATTTGTTATAATATTATAATATAATTAACAAATTTATTTCTAATATAAAATAATATTTCTTGATAATTTGTTAATAACCTTTATTATATAAATACAAAAGGAGAATTTTTCATGAAGATACTTGGACTTATAGTTGAATATAATCCTTTTCACAATGGTCACTTATATCATTTACAAAAATCCATAGAAAAAACTAAAGCTACTCATACTATAGCTATTATGAGTGGTAATTTTCTGCAAAGAGGAGAACCTGCTTTATTTGATAAATATACAAGAGCTCATGCCGCAGTTAAAAATGGAGTTGATTTAGTTATTGAACTTCCTACAATGTTTGCTTGCCAAAGTGCTGAAATATTTTCTCATGGCGCAATAACTACTCTAAATTCATTAAATTGTGTTGATGCCATTTGTTTTGGAAGCGAAGAAGGAGATGTTGATATCCTTTATACAATCTCTAAAATATTAGTAGATGAACCTGAAGAATTTAAAATTTCTCTAAAGAAATATCTAAGTGATGGAATGCTATTTCCAACAGCTAGAAGCTTAGCTTTATTTGACTATATTAATGATTTTAAACTTTTAGATATTTCAAAAGAAAAACTTTTAAATATATTAAATTCATCAAATAATATATTAGGTTTAGAATATATTAAAAGTATATTAAAGTTAAATAGTAAAATAAAACCTTACACTATAACTAGAGTTCAATCAGATTACAATAGCGAAACTATAGAAAGTAATATTTGTTCTGCAACTGCAATTAGAAAACAGCTAAAAGATTTAAATGATATCTCTTCCATATCTAAAGTTGTGCCTAATAATACATTCGATGTGCTAAAAATCAAAATTGATGATGACTTCTACCCTATGTTCGATGATAATTACTTTGAAATTCTATCATCAATAATAATTAGAGATAAAAATATTTTAAATACATACTTTGATGTAAATGAAGGAATAGAAAATAAAATATATCAAAGTATTTTTACATCTTTAACACTAGATGATTTAAAAGAATCTATAAAATCTAAAAGATACACTATGACAAAAATTAAAAGAACTCTAAATAACATATTACTTGGAATTACTAAGAATGATATGAACAAAATAAAAAATGTTAATAATATACCTTATATAAGAATATTAGCTTTTAATGATAAAGGCCGTGAAATAATAAAAAATATAAAAACTAATTCTGATATAAATATTATAAATAAATTTTCTAATATTTCATTTTCTAAAGATGATGAGGTATTCAAAACATTAATAGATTATGATATAAAAGCAAGTAATATATATAACCTTATCTATTATAAAAATAACAAAAACCTATTAAAAGGTCCTATGGACTTTTACATATCACCTAAATATGTAAAATAAGTATACAACCTTTTATCATATATGCCTATCCCATCTAATATAATAATCCTATATTAGATGGATGGTAGGTGATCAAAATTAATAAAAAACAAATTATCAACTTTTTCTTTCCTATTTTAATTGTTGTTACCTTAATATTTGGTATTGTAAGCTTTCCAAACGAATCTATTTTAGCAGCCAAAAAAGGTTTATCTATCTGGGTTAATGTATTAATACCTTCACTCTTACCTTTTATAATAGGAGCAAATTTAGTTGTAGACTTAAAGGTTGTAGATATAATTGGATATATAATTAATCCTATTACTAAATTTATCTTTAATGTATCAGGTAAAAGTGCTTTAGTATTTGTTATCTCTACTGTATCTGGTTACCCTGTAGGTGCAAAGCTAGCATCAGAACTTAGAAATAACAATCAAATATCTAAATTTGAAGGTCAACGATTAGTTTCATTTTGTTCTACATCAGGTCCTTTATTTATAGTTGGATCTGTAGCAACAGGAATGTTTAAAAATCCTTCATTAGGATACTTAATGCTTATTTGTCATTACTTGGGCTCTATATCTGTAGGACTGTTATTTAGAAATTATGGTAAAGAATCTCTAAGTAATAAAAAATCTTCGTTAAAAACAAATGTATTAAATACTATAAATAATAGATACAAAGATGATAGAGGATTTTTTGTTTTATTTGGAAGTGCTGTATTTAATGGTGTTAATACGTTGCTCTCTATTGGAGGATTTGTAATTGTATTTTCTGTAGTTTTTGAAATATTTTCACTTTTTAATATAATTTCTTTAATTTCATCAATACTTTATGTTCCTCTTTCATTATTTGGTGTTACCAAAGAACTTTGTCATGCATTCATAAGTGGATTATTCGAAATTACTATAGGATGCGATAGAATATCTTCCGTATTATCAACACCTGAAGTTTTAAGGGCTTCTCTTTCTAGTTTTTTAATTGGCTTTAGTGGATTATCTATACTCGCTCAATGTTGTAATTTTATAGCTAAGACCGATATAAGTACAAAAATATATATTTTTAGTAAATTTTTACATGGTTCTTTAGCTAGCATATTTACTTTTTTATTATATCCAATATTAAAATCAGATTTATTTGTATCTAATTTTGATACAATGTATAATTTAATTTATGATAATTCAATATGGAATTTTTACTCAAGAAATTATACTATAATTCTGCCTATATTTATAATCCTTTACATATTTATGATATTATTAATATTAGAAAAAACTAGTTATAATATAAAAAAAGAAAGCTAATCTTAGCTTTCTTTTATTTTCCAGGATTTAGTTCAATTCTATTTCTTTCAACCTCTTGTAATATACTTTTTAAGTTATGCTCTACAGTAGTTAATACATCCTCTGCATATTCTATTGATCCAAGTCTTATTTCTTTCGCAAGAAGTTCAGCTCTTGAAATCATTTCATTTGCTTTTTCTTCAGCCTTAACAACTGGCTCACTAGCTTCTAAATATGCATCTAATATTTCTTGAGAATTTTTCTTTAATTCTTCTATATTATTTTCATATTCTTCCTTTATTCTTTCAGCTTCTTTTTTAGCTTGTTCAACTATTTCAAGAGCTTCTTGTTTAGAATCATTTATTATTTTATGTCTTTCTTGATTAACCCAATGTGCTTGTTTTAATTCTTCTGGTAATGATGCTTTTATATTATTTATTAATTCTAATACTTCTTCCTTATCAATACCACTCTTATGTGAAAATGGTATTGAAGAAGCATTGCTTATTATACATTCTAATTCTTCAAATCTATCCATAACTTCTAAATCTACATACATTTTTCGTTCCCCCCATTAGTTTTTCTTTCTAGTTCATCTAAAACATTTTTTGGCACTAAATTTTTTACATCTCCACCAACTGTTAATACTTCTTTTATTAGTGATGAACTTATAAATGAATATTCTGTTTTTGTAGGTAGCATAATAGTCTCTATATTTGAATTTAGCTCTCTATTCATATGAGCCATCTGTAGTTCATACTCTATATCTGCGCCTGTTCTCACACCTCTTATTAAAGTACCTATCCCATGGTCTTGACAATAATTTACTAAAAGTCCATCAAAACTAACTACTTTTATATTTTTTAGATGATTTGTACAAGCTTTAATTAATTCTACTCTTTCATCAAAACTAAATAAACCTTTTTTATTTGGGTTATAAAGTACACCTATTTGTAATTCATCAAATAGTTTTGATGCTCTACAAATTATATCCAAATGACCATTTGTAATAGGATCAAAACTTCCTGCAAATATAGCTTTTCTTTTTTTACTTTTCATTTTATTCCTCCAGCTTATAAAATGTCAAAGTTGTATTTCCATATTTTTTATCTCTAGTTTTTTCTAGCCTTCCTATTTTATCTACAAATTTATCTTTTGTATCATGTTCAACAACTATTATCCCATCATCACATAATAAATCTGCTTCGTCTATACTTGAAAGAGCATCTATAAACATATTCTTATAGTATGGAGGATCCATAAAAATTATATCAAATTTTTTATTTTGAATCTTCAATCTGTCTATTGCATTTTTAAAGTCTAAATTTAAAATAGTACTTTCATTTTCTACATGAGCTTTCTTTATATTAGATTTTACTATATTTATACTTTCCTTACTAACATCTACAAATATAGCAGATGATGCACCTCTAGATAAGCATTCTATACCTAGTGAACCAGTGCCTGCAAATAAGTCTAATACATTACTATCTATTATATATGGATTTATTATATTAAATAAAGACTCTTTAACTCTATCTGTAGTAGGTCTTACATCTTCATTTTTTGGAGTATCTAACTTTAGCCCTCTCACTTTTCCTGATATTACTCTCAACAAACTTCACCTCTTTGTATATTTTAACATAATTTTAATTAATTTAATGAAATTTCTTTAATAGAATGTTCAAATTTTGTCATAATCTCCCTTTTCAGCATCTTATTCTCATTATTTTGTAATTTATAATCTAATCCTATAATATATCTAGCCTCTTGTTGAGCTAGCTTTAATATCTTCATATGCTTAAATATATTAGCAACTTTAAGTTCCGGAAGTCCATGTTGTCTAGTTCCAAAAAATTCCCCCGGTCCTCTTATTTCTAAATCTTTTTCTGATATTTTAAATCCATCATTCGTTTCTTCCATTATAGACATTCTTTGTCTACAAACTTCACTCTTTGATGCATATATTAAAATACAATAAGACTTATGACTTCCTCTACCTACACGCCCTCTTAATTGGTGAAGTTGAGCAAGTCCAAATCTTTCAGCATTTTCTATTATCATTAATGTTGCATTTGGAACATTTACTCCTACTTCTATAACTGTTGTTGATACTAATATGTCTATTTCTTTATTTTTGAAACTTTTCATTATTTCATCTTTTTCACTAGCTTTCATTTTTCCATGTAAAAGACCTACTCTCAGGTCACTAAAATACTCCAATTTTAATTCTTCTACTAGTTCAGTAGCAGATTTTGCTTCTATAGCTTCACTTTCTTCAACTAATGGACATACTATATATACTTGTCTACCCTTTTCAACCTCTCTTCTTACTAAAGAGTTGTAAGCTTTATCTCTTTTTCCTCTATCCACAGCCAGTGTTTCTATTGGCTGTCTCCCTGGAGGAAGCTCATCTATTATAGATATATCCAAATCTCCATAAAGTATAAGCGCCAATGTTCTTGGTATTGGTGTTGCAGTCATTACTAGTATATCTGGATTTATACCTTTTTCTGAAAGCTTACTTCTTTGTCTTACACCAAATCTATGCTGTTCATCTGTTATAACTATACCTAGATTATTAAATTCTACTTTATCTTCTATTAATGCATGTGTTCCTATTAATATATCAATTTCTTTATTCTTTACTCTTTCTAAAACTTTCTCCTTTTGTTTTTTAGTAAGACTTCCAACTAATAATTCAATTTCCATACCAAATGGCTTTAACGTTTCAGATAATGATATATAATGTTGCTCCGCTAGTATCTCTGTTGGTGCCATTAATGCACCTTGATATCCATTTAAAACACAATTTGCTAGTGCCAAAAGGGCTACTACAGTTTTTCCAGAACCTACATCCCCTTGTACTAATCTATTCATAACCTTATTAGATTGCATGTCCTCTATTATTTCATTTAGGGCTCTATTTTGAGCATTAGTAAGTTTAAATGGTAGTGCCTTTAATATATTGTCTAAATTCTCATCTCTATTAAATTTTATACCCTCAACCTCGGTCGCCCCATTTTTAAACATAAATAAACCTAACTGAAGAATTAGAAATTCTTCAAATACAATTCTATATAAAGCTATTTTTAATGCTTCTTTACTAGTAGAATTATGAATATTTCTTATAGCATAATCTATACTACATAACTTATACTTTTCTATTATTCTCTGAGGTAAATATTCTTTTATTCTTAGTTCTTCATTATTTAAAACAGACTTTATAATACTTATTATTTCTTTGTTAGTTACTCCATAAGTCAATGGATATATAGGCATAACTTTACATGTACTTTTAGGAGCATTTGTAAGATGTTCTATCTCACAAGAACTTAACTCTATAGTTTTAAATTCTTTTTTAACTTTACCAAATACTAATACAGTATCTCCACATTTATATAAATTTTTTATATGTGGTTGATTAAAGAATGCAAGTTTTGCATATCCTGTTTCATCTTTTATATCTATTTTAGTAAGTGTCATTCCTTTTTTAGGATTTGTTGTATTTACCGATACTATTACAGCTTTTATAGTAGCTTTTTCATCATTTTGTAACTGCGCTATCTTTTTTAAATTATTTCTATCCTCAAATTGTCTTGGAAAATAAAATAATAAATCTTTTAATGTAAAAATTCCTAACTTATTAAGCTTATATGCTTTTTTAGGACCTATACCTTTTACATATTGTATGTCTTTCTCTAAATCAATCATTTTTATCACCCATAAATAAAGCCCTGTACAAATAATATTATTATACAGGACTTTAAAAATTAACTTTATTAATCTATCCTACGAACTAAAATATGTTCGTTACTTAGATAATTATTCAACTGATATTAAGTAATAGTAAAGAGGTTGACCACCGTAATATAATTCTATATCTAGGTCTTCAAACTTTTCTTCTAATTCATCACGAAGATTATTTGCATCTTCCTCAGTTACATCTTCACCATAGAATAATGTGATTATAGCACTATCTTCATCAACTAATTTTTCTACTAAAGATGTAGTTATTTCATCTACGCTATCTCCAGCATCCATAAGTTTACTTTCTGCTATACCTATTATGTTACCTTCTTTAACTTCAACATCATTCATAACAGTGTCTCTAACTGCAAATGTTACTTGACCTGATTTAACCATAGTTAAAGATTCCATAAGAGCTTGTTCATTTTCTTCTACACTAGCATCGGCATTAAAGTTAACTAAAGCTGTAAATCCTTGTGGAGTATTTTTAGTTGGTATTACAATTATATTCTTATCACTTAATTCTTTAGCTTGATTTGCTGCCATTATTATATTACTGTTATTTGGGAATATGAATATATTTTTAGCATTTATACTGTCTATAGCTTTCATAAAATCTTCTGTACTTGGGTTCATAGTTTGACCACCTTCAATTATATAGTCAACTCCAAAGTCTTTAAATATTTTTGCAAGACCTTCTCCCATAGATGTTGCTATGAATCCATATTCTTTCTCTTCTACTGATTGAGCTATTTCATCAGTATCACCTACTAATGTATTTTCATGTTGAAGTTTCATATTTTCTATTTTTATTGTTACTAATTGACCGTGTTTTAAAGCATCCTGAAGTACAAGACCTGGATCATTTGTATGAACATGTACTTTTATTATACCTTCATCACCAACAACTGCTAAACTATCTCCGTACTTTAACATTATATCCCTTATTTCAGTATCACTTATAGAATTACTTTCTAGTATAAACTCTGTACAATAACAGAATTTTATGTCTTCTGTATTTATAGAAGTTCCAGCTTGTTTAACTTCAGAAACATTAGAATCATTTAAGTCTTTTGCTTTTATAGGGTTCCCCTTTAATGCTTCATACATTCCTTCATATATAAGAACTAATCCTTTACCTCCAGAGTCTACAACACCAGCCTCTTTTAAATTCTTAAGTAGTTCCGGAGTTCTTTCTAAAGATTTATTAGCTTCATCTATAACCATTTCTAAGAACTTTAATAAATCTTTTTCTTTTTTAGCTGCTTTTATAGCGTACTCTCCACTTTCTCTTACTACTGTTAATATTGTTCCTTCTATTGGCTTTATAACAGCCTTATAAGCTGTGTCAGATCCATTTTTAAAAGCCTTCGCTAAATCTTCAGTACTTATTTGCTCTTTACCTTCTATAGACTTTGAGAATCCTCTTATTATTTGAGATAATATAACTCCTGAGTTACCTCTAGCTCCCATTAAAGAACCTTTTGATAAAGACTTTCCTATCTCTGTTATACTATCATTTTCAACTTTAGCTAATTCTTTCATAGCATAAGATATAGTAAGCGACATGTTAGTACCTGTATCTCCATCTGGAACAGGGAATACATTTAGCTTATCTACTAATTCTTTATGATTTTGAAGATTGTTTGCACCTGATACAAACATATCTCTTAACATCTTACCTTCTATATATTGAATCATATTTTTCCTCCTAATTACTTAACTCTTATACCTTGCACGTTTATATCTATCTTACTTACATTTATTGATGTAATCTTCTCAACTGTATATTTTACTCTATCTATTATGTTGTTAGCAACTGTTGATATATTTGTCCCATATTGTAATATAACATATAATTCTATAGATATAGTATTATCTTCTAATTCTTCGACTACTACTCCTTTAAAAGCATTTTCACCTTTTAATAGTTCTACTATACCTTTAGACTTATATCCTAATCCTACTAGTCCGTAACTTTCCATTGCTGCTCTATACGCGACTTGTGATATAACTTGTTTATCTATTTCTATACTTCCATATTGATTAACTATTTTTGCACTCATGGTTGACCCCCTTAAGTTTATTTATTTTTTAATTTAACTTTTCTGTGTAATTAATATTATATATATTTATAGTATTATGCAAATTTGTATATCCTATAATATTATAAATATGTTATAATTTAAATCTACCCAAATTTATTATAGTTTAAATTATAAAAATTTGGATATAAAAAAAGAAAAAATTTAGTATTTCTTTTTTTAATATTTACTTTATACAGAATTATATATATAATTTTATATGATAACAACAAATTCTTCAATATGTGTAAAGCAAATATATATTTCTGTTGCACGTTTTTAATATTTATGTTAATATAAATATGTTTTTAGTCTTTAAATATAGTTATCATTTTAAGGAGGTGTACGTAAATGGCAAAGGTATGTAGCGTATGTGGTAAAGGAAAGGTTTCTGGAAACCAAGTATCACACTCAAATAGACACAGCAGAAGAACTTGGTCTGCTAACTTAAGAAGCGTTAGAGCTATAATAGATGGTACTCCTAAGAGAGTTAAGGTTTGTACTAGATGTTTACGTTCTGGAAAAATAGAAAGAGCTTAATATGTTCTTTTTAAAAGCCTACTAAATAGTAGGCTTTTCTTTTATCCTTTTTTAGAACTTTTCATGAATCTTAAAACTATATTAGAAAGCCATTTTGGCAATTTTATTGTAACCATCTTCATAAAGTACTCCCCCCTACTTTTTTAACATTTAATTTTAGATTCATTCTATTATCGATAGAATTTAACTTATATAGGATTCTTTAATGCATATATTAATATTATATTTATAAAACCTTATAACTAGTATAAAAAGAATAAAACCCCGCATCCCATAAGGGTAAATGCTATAAGAGACGTCCATATCCAGTTAGGTAATATCATAGATAGTATTATAGCTAAACCTACAGAAAAGCATAGAATCCCAAATAACCTTCTTAAGCTGCTATTTTTCATAAATACCTCCAGTATGTATTTAATCTCCTAGTTACATTCTATATTTAAATTTATGCGAAATGTTATATAATTAGACCTGTCCTATAATTTAAATAAAAATTTTCGCTTCACTCATATCAAAAACGATATATCCTTGCTTCCTATACTGCTAAATCACTTCCTTAAAGATTTATCCTTATTTTAATTCAATATATTATTCTTACTTTGGTACATATCATATCCATAATAATTCTCTTTATAGGTAAAAAAATAAGATGTAATACATACATCTTATAATCCTTAACCATTGCTAGATACATTATTTAACAATATATCTATAGACTTTTTATCTATATAGTCTATAGGCTTATCTATCACTTCTAAAATCATTTTCTCATCATTAGATATATCTGATTGTTTCTTATTTGATATACTTACTCTCAATCCAGTCATTAAAATTTTATCCTTAAGACTTAACTCTTGATAATTCATTTTCCCCCTAAAATAAAATGTTTTTATATTATTAATAACTTGCTTAGGTATATTATCTTCTAAAATAGAATTTATATAGTCCTCATCAAATTCTCTCATACCTACCATAAATACAGATAATTTTTTATCTTTTATATATTCATAGTTATTTATTATAAATTTTATCCCTTTTATTTTTCCAATATATAATGGCCCTCCATAAATTATGGTATCATAAGCCTTTAAATCTTTCCTCCTAATATCTGATACTTCATATAAATCTGCATCTAGCTTTAATGCTATCCATCCAGCATAACGTTTTGTGGCTCCATATTTAGATTTATATATAACTGCAATCTTATTTTCCATAATATACCCCCATTTATTAATTTTATAAATATACAACCTAAATTGCATACATCCTTCATTTAATTTATTCAATAGTTTATATAAAAAAAGATGGCAATAGCCACCTTTTATATATTCTTTATTATAATCAGACTTCCTTCTTTTACTTTTATACTACAATTAACATCAGTCATAACATTAGATATACCTAATGGTCTAGAAAACTCCATATCATAATCTTCTAGTGGATATTCTAAATTATTTAAAGTTACTCCCTTTGCATCATTTTTTATAGGTAATATAGATATTATATCTCCTATTTCTCCATATATAGTTATTTCTTCATCCATAGCTATATATATTTCTTCTTTCTCAGAAATTATCTTAGGTGTAATACCTCTTTTTCTTATATAATAAAGAAGGTTTATATTTGCAATAGTATGATCTATTCTTCCTCCTAAAGCTCCTATCAAATGTATCTCTTTCGCTTTTAATTTATCTGAAAGCTCTATACACAACTCTGTATCTGTTTCATCTTTTTTAGTAGGAAATTTCTCAAATTTAACTTTTTTACTTTTATAGTACTCAATAATATTTTCATTTACAGAATCTAAGTCACCTATTATATAATCTGGTACTATATTCATACTATAAGCGTGATTTGCGCCTCCATCTGAACATATTATATAATCATAACTACCTTTTAATATTACGCTATTTATATAATCGTAATTTTTAATTTCACCATTTAATATAATACAAATTTTCATATATCTACTTCACCGCAAACGCATTTTTTCTAAATAAATCTACTGTAGATTTTATGTCATCACTATTAAATATAGCAGATCCAGCCACTATTACATTTGCTCCAGCTCTTACCACTTTGTCTACATTGTCAGGTTTTATTCCACCATCTACTTGTATATCTACATTTAAACCTTCACTATCTATAAGCATTTTTAATTCTTCTATTTTAGGTATCATACTTTCTATAAATGATTGACCTCCAAAACCAGGATTCACAGTCATAATAAGTACCATATCAACATCTCTTATTATATGTTTTATAGTTTCTATTGGAGTCGCAGGATTTAATGAAACCCCAGCCTTTATTCCATATGATTTTATGTTTTGTATAGTTCTATGTAAGTGTCTACAAGCTTCTTGATGAACTACTATTATATCACACCCTGCATCAACAAATTCTTTTATATATTGGTCTGGATTTTCTATCATAAGATGAGCATCAAATACCATATTTACATCTTTTCTTAAAGATTTAACTACGTTAGGCCCTAGTGTTATATTTGGAACAAAATGCCCATCCATAACATCAATATGTAAATATTCACATCCTGCATTTTCTACTTTTTTAACGTCTTCTAATAATCTTGCAAAATCTGCCGATAATATCGATGGTGCTAATTTAATCATTTTAATATCTCCTCTTCCCTGATCTTATTTCGTTTAATAATTGAATATAGCTTTCATATCTTTTTTTAGATATTTCCCCATTCTCTACTGCTTCTTTTACTGCACAACTTGGTTCATTTTCATGAATACATCTAGAGCCAAATCTACAATCATCGTACTTATCAAATTCTATAAAGTATTCTTTTAATTCACTTTCATCTATATCATCAAGTGTTAATGAACTAAATCCAGGAGTATCTGCAACCATTCCTCCACACTCTAATTTTAAAAGCTCTGCATGGCGAGTAGTGTGCTTACCTCTTTTTATTTTATCACTAACTTCTCCAGTTTTTAATTCAAAATTTTTATCTACTTCATTTAATAAGCTAGATTTTCCTACGCCAGATGGCCCAGCAAAAACAACAGTATTTTCTTTTAACTCTTCTTTTATTTTATCTATATTTAATTTAAGTTTATTGCTAACAGGTATTACCTTATATCCACTTACTTCATATATACTTTTTAATTCCTCTAAAAGTTCACCATCAGCATCTAAATCAACTTTAGTAAATACTATAACTATTTCTAAATTTTCTTTTTCTGCTAAAACTATAAATCTATCTAATAGTGATAAATTTGGTGCTGGATTTTTTATAGCAAATACTATTAAAGCCTTATCTACATTTGCTATAGGTGGTCTTACAAGTTCTGTATCTCTTTTTTCAATTTCCTCTACAACACCTTTTTTGTTTTCTTCATCAACTACACTTATACTAACTCTATCTCCAACTAAAGGCGTTATTTTATTTTTTCTAAATATCCCTCTAGCTCTACATTCATAAAGCCCTTTTTCTGTATCTACGTAGTAAAATCCCCCTATTCCTTTTATAATTTTTCCATTTATCATTAATTGCCTCCTTAAAATTTTAACTAATATAACTATTTTATCCTATTTTTAAACAATATCCTAATAACTTTTTAAAATTTATATAAAATTTAATTAATAATTCATATTACTAATAGTATATTATCCTTAAATATAACTTTTAGTTCGGTATTTTAGTAAAAAAATAGTAAAATCTAAATATTTAGATTTTACTATTTTTAATTAATTCTCTTGTGATTGAGGGACTTCAGCTTGTGGAGGTTCTATTGTTCCTCCTGCATCAATTTCTGTGTCTTGTTCACCATTTCCTTGTCCTGGTTGATTATCATTTCCCCCAGTATTTGAATCCTGTGATTGATTATCGTTGCTTCCATTTTGATTTCCACTATTAGGGCTACCTGGATTAATAGGAGCTACATTTGGTGGTTGAACTTCTTCCTCTTCATCATCTTCTTCTGGCGGTTGAACTACTTCTTCTTTCTTACCTTTACTAACAACTACATTTACAGTTCCCCACTCCTGGTTACTTTCACTGCCTGACTTAGGATCTTGAGCTATAACGATTCCATTATTATATGTATCACTATATTCATACTTTATATTACCTAAAGACAGCTTATTTTCTTTTAGAATATTTTCAGCTTCTCCTAAAGTAAGTCCTACTACATTAGGTATATATCCTTTCATAGGACCTTTACTCAATACTAAAGTTACTGTATCACCCTCTTGAAGAGTAGCACCTGACATAGGTTGTTGAGATATTATTTTACCTTTCTCAACTTCATTACTATACTCATCTTCTATATTAACTCTTATATTTAGATTTAACTTATCAAGACTTCTTTGAGCTTCATCTAATGTTAAATTGTATAAATCTGGTGCACTTATCTGACCTTCTTTATTCCCTGGTCCACCTAAAAAGAATTTAGCAAATATAAATATTTGAGTAACTAAAATTAAAATTAATATAGCTAAAGCTATCTTTAATCTTTTTCTACTCTTGTTAGGCGATTTTTTATTTTTTTGCTTCTTTTTATACTTAGGCTTTTCTTCTTCATAGTAATCATCATCGTCTTCATCATCATAAACGACTTCTTCATCATGTCTATTTTTTTCTATATTTATCTGTTTATTTAAATCTTTAATATCTATATTTTTCGTAACATAGTTATCATACTCTTTTATAAAATCTAAATCTATGTTCTTTTCTATATACTCTATATCTTCTATAACTTCCTCAGCACTTTGATATCTATCAACACTAGATTTTTCAGTTAGTTTCTTGATTATAGTTCTAACACTTTGAGGTATATTTATCTGTTCTTCTGAGGTAAATTCAATTTCATCGTTTATATGTTGTAATGCTATAGATATTGGACTATCTCCTCTAAAAGGAACTTTTCCTATTATCATTTCATATAAAACTATTCCTAACGAATAGAGATCTGCATTATTACTTACAAATTTACCCTTTGCTTGTTCTGGTGAAAAATAATGTACAGAGCCTATTATGCTACCAATATTAGTCATAGTTGAGTTTGAAACAGCTTTTGCTATACCAAAGTCAGCAACCTTAACTACTCTACCTTCATTAGATATAAGTATATTATGAGGCTTTATGTCCCTATGAATTATACCCTTTTTATGAGCTGCACTAAGAGCCATAGCTATTTGCTTTGTTATATCAAGGGCTGTATATTCATCTAATGTTCCTTCATTCTTTATTATTTCTTTTAAATTTTGCCCATCAATGTATTCCATTACTATATAATGAACTTTTCCATCTTCTCCTACATCGTATACGTTTACTATATTAGGGTGTGAAAGACTTGCAACTGCCTCTGCTTCCCTTTTAAATTTACCTAAGAATTCATCATCATCTACAAATTCTGGCCTTAATACTTTAACTGCAACTATTCTATTTAATAAAATATCTTTAGCTTTATATACAAAAGCCATACCTCCATCACCAATTTTTTTGATGATTTCATATCTGTTTCCTAAAACAGTCTCTCCCACTTTATCACCATCCTATTTCTCTTCTATCAATATAACTGAAATATTATCCCTTCCAGAAACGTCATTTGCAGTGTTTATCAATTCTTTTGTTAAATCATTTACATCCTCATCTTTTAATAGTGTATCTTTTATAGTATTATCATCTACAAATCCAGTTAATCCATCACTTGTTAATAATATCTTGTTACCTGCATCTATTTGCTTCTTAAATATATCTACTATAACCATTTCATCTGTTCCTATAGCTCTAGTTATATGGTTCCTTCTTGGATGTGTTTTTGCTTCTTCTTCAGTAATAATATTTGCTTTTACAAGTTCTTCAACAACTGAGTGATCTATTGTTATTTTATTAAAGCCATTTTCATTAAGTAAATAACATCTACTATCTCCTACGTTAGCAACATATAAATTATTTTTATATATAATTGCTATTACAAGTGTAGTTCCCATACCTTCAAATTCTAAACTGCTCATAGATTTTTCATATATTATATTATTAACATTATGATAAGCTTGCTTAATAATATCATCAATATAATCAATCTTTATATTACTACTTTGTAATAAATTTTCTTTAAAAAACTCAATTATATTTTCTACTGCTAGTTTACTTGCTACTTCACCTTTGTTATGTCCACCCATTCCATCAGCTAATGCGAATATTCCAACAGATCCAAAATCTGTGTCTATTATCTCACCCTTACAGTAGTCTTCGTTATTTTTTCTGACTTTACCTATATGGGATGCACAGTTATAAATCACAAAAATACCCCCTTAAAGCTACTTATGTTTTCTTCTCAATTGTCCACAAGCTCCACCTATATCTGAGCCCATAGATATTCTAACTGTAGCTGGTATATTATTTTTTTCTAGTATATCTCTAAATCTGTATATATGAGATTTATCTGGTCTTTTAAAATCTCTTTCTTCAACATTATTAACAGGAATTAAATTTACATGACACAACATTCCCTTTAATAATCTTATAAGTTCTTGTGCTTCTTTTTCCGAATCATTTACACCTTTTATTAAAGAGTATTCTATAGTGACCCTTCTATTTGTTTTTTTAATATAATATTTACATGCATCTAATATATCTTTTATTGGATAAGCATTTGCTATAGGCATTATTTCTTTTCTTTTTTCATCATACGGAGAATGAAGAGAAAGTGCTAAGTTAATAGGAATTTCTAAATCAGCTAATTCCCTCATCTTCGGAGCTATTCCACATGTAGATAATGTTATGTGTCTATAGCCTATATTTAAACCATTTTTATCATTAACAATTCTTAGGAACTTCTTAGTATTTTCAAAATTATCTAATGGTTCTCCACTTCCCATTAAAACTAAATTTGAAACTCTCTTTCCTATATCTTCTTGTATCTTAAGTATTTGATCTATAATTTCCCATGGTTCTAGATTCCTTATTAATCCTTCTAATGTAGATGCACAGAATCTACATCCCATTCTACAACCAACTTGATTTGATATACAAACAGTAACTCTATCTTCATAATCCATCATTACAGATTCTATTATATTACCATCATTTAACTCAAATAGATATTTTCTAGTTTTATCTACCTTAGATTTTAAGCTTAATTCTATTTTTAAATTTCCAATAAACGAAACTTCTTCAAGCTTTTCTCTTAAAGACTTTGGTATATTTTTCATATCATCAAAAGTCTTTGCTCCTTTGTATATCCAAGAATATATTTGAGAACCTCTAAATGCTGGCTCCCCTATGGATTTTACAAATTCTTTTAATTCTTCTTCTGTAAAGTTTTTTAATGCTACTTTATTTTGACTCATATTATCACTACCTTACTCTTTTTAATTTTGCTATAAAGAATCCATCCATACCGTGAATATTAGGATATATTTTTAAGTATCCTTTTTCTTGATTATCTAAATCTACATTTACTTCATCGATAGGTACTAATTCAAAGTTGTCATTTTCTTTTAAGAAATTATTTATTACTTCTATATTTTCACTATCTAATATAGTACATGTACTGTATAAAAGACTTCCACCTACCTTAACATACTTAGATGCATTTTCTAAAATCTTTCTTTGTAAAACTGGTAAATCTTTTATTTCTGCCTTTGATTTATATTTTATTTCTGGCTTCCTTCTTATTATACCCAGACCTGAGCAAGGAACATCAGCTAGAACATAATCAAATTTATCTACGCTATTTTCATCTAAAATTGATGCATCAAAGTTTTGAACTTCTACGTTTGTAAGACCTAATCTATTTACCGTATTATTTATAAGTTTTAATTTATGTTCAAATACATCTCTAGAAATAACCTTACCAGTATTGTTCATAAGTGTTGCTATGTGAGTAGTTTTTCCTCCAGGAGCACTACATACATCTAATGCATTTGAATTTTCTTTAGGATTTAATACCTTTGATGCCATCATAGAGCTTATATCTTGTATAGTAAATAATCCTTCTTTAAATAATTCATTATTTTCTATATCTTTAAGATTTTCAACCCTTATAGCTTCATCTATGATAGATACTTTATAAGCTTTTAAACCATTTTCTTTTAATTTTTCTATAAGCTCATCTCTGCTAATCTTTAATGTATTCGTTCTTAAATATATACTAGGCTTTTCATTATTAGCTTCTATTAAGTCTTCTGTAAAATCTTTTCCAAAACTATTAATAAAGTTTTTTATCATCCAAGGACTATATGAATATTTAGTAGATAGATACATTATATCGTCATTTTCTATATCTACATTTAATATCTCATCTTTATTTCTTATAATATTTCTAAGTATGGCATTTACAAATCCACTAGATCTTTTATCATACTTCTTAACTAAGTTAACAGTTTCATTTACAGCTGCGTAATCCGAAATACTATTTAAAAACGCAATCTGATAAATCCCCATTCTTAGTAATATTTTAACACAGATTGATAATTTTTGCGTCTTTATCTTTGAAAGTTTATTTATAACATAGTCTAAATAGTATTTATTTTCAACTACCCCATATACAATTTCTGTAGCTAGTCCTCTATCTTGATTTGATATTTTTAAATTTTTAAAATGTTTATTTATTGCTATATTAGAATAATTGTTATTCTCTTCTATATCGCAAAGAATTTTAAATGCTATCTCTCTTGCCTTCATATGTTGTCTCCTTCTATTTTACACAGAAAAAGTCCTAGAAACTCTAGGACAATCTCCATTTAATCATTATCTCTGTTAGCTATTGCTACTAATCTAAGTAATTGAAGTACTGATGTTAAAGCCGCTGCAACATATGTTAATGCTGCTGCTGTAAGTACTTTTCTACTTTGGTTTAACTCTTTACCTTCTACAATACCTAAATTTCCAAGCTGAACTAATGCTCTATTAGAAGCATTAAACTCAACAGGCAAAGTTATTATTTGGAATAAAACTGATGCTGAAAATAAAAGTATACCTATTTCTAAAAATGGACCTCTCATAATAAATCCTAACGCGATTAAAAGCCATGATATATTTGATGCAAAGTTTACTACCGGAACTAAACTACTTCTTAAATTTAGAGGCACATATCCTTTAGCATGTTGAATCGCATGGCCACATTCATGAGCAGCAACAGCTACTGATGTTACTGATGTTCCATAGTATATATCCTGTGATAGTCTTAATACCTTATTTCTTGGGTCATAATGGTCACTTAAATGACCTCTTACCATTTCAATTCTAACATCATATAATCCATTTGATTCTAATATTCTTCTTGCAACTTGTTCTCCTGTAAATCCTCTTTGAGTATTAACTCTTAAAAATCTACTAGTTGTAGAACTTACTTTAAACTGAGCATAAATAGTAAAAAGTATAGCTGGAACTAAGATTATAAATGTAGGATCCCATCCATAATATCCATAACCTCCGTAACCATAATATGGCATTAAAACCACTCTCCCTTAGTATTTATTTTTTATTAGTTAAGAAATTTATTGCATCTTCAACTTCGTGTATATCTATAAAAGTATCTACACACGGACCATTTGGCCTTTTATTAAATATACCTAACACTGGTATATGCTTCATATCTTGAATACCAGATGTTAAATCTCTTTCACAAGCTACAGCTATAACAGCTTTAGGTTTATTTTCTATAATTACTTTTCTAGCTAATGTTCCACCTGTAGCTATGAATATGTTTATTCCTGTTTTTTCTTTTAGTTTTACTAAATCACTTACATTGCATAACCCACATTTTGCACAATTTTCTATTTTATTAGTTACTTTTAATTTACAACTATTTTTTTGTACACAATGAGGTATAAGTATCATTATATCTTTAGAATTAAAATTATATTTGTTGCTATATATATAGCTATTATTTAACTTTACATATATTTTTCTCATTTCATTTTTAGGTATACCTATAGATGAAGCTATAAAAATAACTGGATTAAATAATAAGTTTGCAATTTTTAAGTTAATTTTCATTAAACTAGAATTAACTTTTTTATCTTTAATTATATTATAAGTAACTATTGTTGAAAAAATTATAATTATTATTATAGTTAATACTAAAATATTAATTAATAATCCAAATATATTAACTAAACTAGATATAAATATATTTATAATAGCAGTACCTAAAATAAGTATTGCTATTAATATCCCTATCGTAGTTATGTATTTTTTGATATCTATCATATTCATACCTAACCTAATATTGTATTAGTGTTTATATTATTTCCTTTTATATATTCAGATACAAGTACTCTTTTCTTTCCTGGCATTTGAATTTCTTTAACTAAAACTACATTATCCTTAGTACTTATTCTTATACCATCTTTATCAACCTTAAGTATTGTTCCTGGCTCTTTATCACTAGTTTCATTTAAAACTTCAGTTTTCCATACCTTCATAGTCGATCCTTCATAAGTTGTATAAGCACTTGGCCATGGATTTACACCTCTTACAAGATTATGTATTTCTCTTGCTGATTTTGACCAGTTTATTTCTCCTAAGGCTTTATTCATCATTGGAGCATATGTAAACTCTTCATGATTTTGAGGTATTCTAGGGGCAGTTCCTTTTTCTATTTGTTTTAATGTCTCTATTAAAACATCCGCTCCTCTATCTTTCATTTTGTCATGAAGTTCACCTGCTGTTATTTCATCATCTAAATCAAATTCTTCTGTTAATATCATATCTCCAGTATCTAGACCTTCATCCATATACATAGTAGTAACTCCAGTCTTTTCTTCTCCATTTATTATTACCCAGTTTATTGGAGCTGCTCCTCTATACTTAGGCAATAATGAAACGTGAACATTTATACATCCAAATTTAGGTATATCTAATATTGACTTTGGAAGTATTTGACCAAATGCAACTACTACTATTATATCTGGATTTAGTTCTTTTAAAGTTGCTACAAATTCTTCATCTCTAGCTTTTATTGGTTGATATACTGGTATATCATATTTTAAAGCTAATTCTTTAACAGGTGGCATACCTAATTTTTTACCTCTATTTTGTGGCTTGTCAGGTTGAGTTACAACACCTATTATGTCATATTTTTCATCTATCAGTTTTTGCAAACACCCTGTAGCTATATCAGGCGTTCCCATAAATAGTACTCTCATTTTATCAGCTCCTATTATTTTTCTACTTTATCTACGTATAGTATACCATCTAAATGATCTATCTCGTGGCAGAATGCTCTAGCTAAAAGCTCTTCTCCTTCTATTTCAAATAATTGACCTTTTCTATTATAAGCTCTTACTTTTACAATATTTGGTCTTCTAACTATTCCTGATTCTCCTATAACACTTAAACATCCTTCTTCTCCTATTTGCTCTCCAGATGTTTCTATTATTTCAGGATTTATAAGTTCTAGTAGTCCATCTCCGATATCTATAACTACTATTCTTTTTAATATACCAACTTGAGGTGCAGCAAGTCCTACTCCATCAGCATTATACATTGTATCTGCCATATCATCTAATATTTGTAATATCTTTTCATCGATTACTTCAACTTTTTTTGCTTTCTTTCTTAAAACTGGTTCTCCTATTTGAACTATTTCTCTTAATGCCATTTTTTATTCCTCCTATAATACACTATTTGGGTTAATATCTATTGATATGTTTATTTCTTTGCTAAACACAACATCTCTTTTTGTTATACATATATACTTTATTATACCCTTTAATAAATTAATTTCAATATTATCATCTTTAAATAATATTTGCCATCTATAATTTTGATTTATCTTAGAAATTGAACAAGGATTTGGTCCTAGTATAAATTCAAAATCAGTTATACCTCTTCCTTTTAGTAAATATATAATAGAATCGTACATATTTTGAATATTCTTTTTTACTAAGTTTTCATTTTCTCCACTTACAACTACACTTATCATATTGTTAAATGGAGCATATCCAAATGCTTTCCTTATTTTTATTTCATCTTCATAAAAACCTTCAAAGTCATAATTAATAGCTCGTCTTATTGAGTAGTGATCTGTATCATATGTCTGAAGCACTACTTTTCCTTCTTTATCTGATCTACCAGCACGTCCTGAAACCTGAGTTATTAATTGAAATGTAGTTTCAAAACTTTTAAAATCTGGGAAGTTTAATATCATGTCTGCAGATAAGATACCTACTAAAGTTACATTATCAAAATCTAGACCTTTACTTAACATTTGTGTTCCGATTAATATATCTGCTTCTTTATTTTTAAATTTATTTAATATTTCTTCAAGAGATCCTTTTTTTGAAGTTGTATCCTTATCCATTCTAAGAACCTTAAGTTCTGGAAAAATTACTTTTAATTCTTCTTCTATTTTTTGAGTACCTACTCCAAAAGGCTTAACATATATACTACTACACTCTGGACATTCCTTTGGTATCTCTCTTTCATAACCACAATAATGGCATCTTCCTATATTTTTGCCCTTGTGATATGTAAGAGATATATCACAATTTTCACATTGAAACACATATCCACAACTTCTACATGATACAAAACTCGCATATCCTCTTCTATTTAAAAATAATATTACTTGATTATTATTTTTAATAGCTTGTTTTATTTCATCTTGTAGCTTAAAACTAAAGATACTTTTATTTCCTTTATTTAACTCTTCTTTCATATCTACAACTTCAATTTTAGGAAGTGGATTTTTATTAGCCCTTTGCTTTATTTCAATAAGGTTATATTCTCCATTTTTTGCTTTATAATATTCATCTATAGATGGAGTTGCAGAACCTAATACTAATGATATATTATTTTTATTAGAAATAAATTTTGCAACTTCTATTGCACTAAATTTAGGATTCTTTTCTGATTTATAAGAAGTTTCATGAAACTCATCAATTATTATTACTCCTAAACTATTAAAAGGCGCAAATAAAGCAGATCTTGCTCCTATTAATATTCTTATATTACCAGCTTTAATAGCTTTATAAACATCATGTTTTTGTCCTTCAGATAATTGACTATGAAAAACACCTACAATGTCTCCAAACCTATTTTTAAACCTAGTTATAGTCTGTGGTGTTAAAGCAATCTCTGGAACTAATACTATGCTATCTAACCCTTGACTCAAAGCATAATCTATTATCTCCATATATACTTCAGTTTTTCCACTACCTGTTACTCCATGTAACATATAAGGTTTTTTATTTTGGTCAAACATTTCCGATATAACTTTGTTACATGCATTTTTTTGTTCTTCATTTAAATATATTTCTTTTTGCTCTAAAGTATAAGCATTTTCTGGATTTCTATAGTAATCTTCTAATTTAATATCTATCAAATTCTTATTTTGAAGTGATAATATACTTTGTTTAGATGCCTTTAATATATCAATCAAATCATTAATTTCTACTCTATCATTATTTTTTAGGAAATTTACTATTTCCTTTTGCTTTGCACCTAAGTTTATTTTATTTTTCTTTAAATAGTCATCAACTTCATCAGCTTCTATTGAAAGTGATATATAACACAAGTTTTTTTCATTCTTATGATTTTTATATTCCCATTTTAAATTAATTATATTTTTTTTACTCATTTTATCTAATATATAATTTATATTAGGTATTTTCTTTAACTTTTCAGTTTTTAATTTTCCCTTTGATATATTTATTTTACTAATAATATCTTTTTGTATATCATCTAATGATGATAATAAATCTGTAAACTCATTTTCATTTAAATTCAATACTTCATCACTTAAACTTATAACTTTATAGTTATTTACTTTATATCCTTTAGGATATATTAAATTTATGCAATCTATATAAGTACAAAGATATCTATTTTTCATCCAGTTTACAAGTTCTAAATCCTCTAATTTAAAAATAGGTTCTTCATCTAATACATCTATTACTTCCTTAAGCTTCATATCTTCTTCTAAAGTATCAGATATTTTAAATACAAAAGCCTCTGTAGGTTTATTTCCTTTTCCAAATGGTACTAAAACCCTATGACCAACACATATCTGATTTTTTAAAAATTCTGGTATTTTATATGTAAATAAGTTGTCAGTGTGGAAAGTATTACTTCTTACTATGACTTTTGCGTATTTTTCCATATTCTAACCTCTATTTTTTATTTATATCTTTTAGTTAAATTATATCCTGTTACGTAAAAATATAAGCATCTATATTAATAGATGCTTATACACTAAGTAGCTCTTTTATCTTATCTAAAATAATATTTGCTACCTCTTCTTTTTTCATTTTAGGATATTCTGTAATATTACCTTCTTTGTCTATGATTTTAACTATATTAGTGTCTACACCAAATCCTGCACCTTCTTTAGTCAAATCATTAGCTACTATGAAGTCTAGATTTTTCTTTTTTATTTTAAGACTTGCATTTTCTATAAGGTCATTTGTCTCAGCTGCAAATCCAACTAAGATTTTATTATTTTTTATTTTTCCTATTTCTTGTGCTATATCTTTATTTCTATCTAATTCTATAACTAAATCATCATCTGATTTTTTTATTTTTTTATTAGAGTAGTTTTTAGGTTTATAATCAGCTACTGCTGCACTTTTTATAACCACATCATTTTCATCCAAGTTTTCTAAAACAGCTTCGTACATATCTTTTGCAGATTCTATTTTTACTAGTTTTTTCAGATTTTGTGGTGGAGTTAAATTTGTTGGACCTGTTATAAGGGTAACATCTGCTCCTCGTTCTATAGCTTCTTTTGCTATTGAGTATCCCATTTTTCCAGTAGATCTATTAGTTATGTATCTCATTGGGTCAATACTCTCAACTGTTGGTCCAGCTGTTACTATTATACTTTTTCCCTTTAAATCTTGATCTTTTGAAAGCAATTTAACAACTTCATCCACTATAGTTTCTGGAGATGCTAATTTTCCTTTACCTGTATCTCCACAAGCAAGTCTACCACTTTCTGGCTCTACAAAATTATATCCTAATTCTTTTAATGTATTTATATTTCTTTGTAATATTGGATTTTCATACATATTAGTATTCATAGCTGGTGCTATTAATACTTTTGCCTTTGTAGCCATAACTGTTGTAGTAAGCATATCATCTGCTATTCCATTTGCAATTTTACCTATAACATTAGCTGTAGCTGGTGCTATTAAGAATACATCAGCTCTTTTAGCTAGAGATATATGTTCTACATCCCAAGTTTTAGGATCTTCAAACATATCACAAACTACATAATTTTGGCTTAATGATTGGAATGATAATGGTGTAACAAATTCCGTTGCAGATTTTGTCATTATTACATTAACATTTACGCCAAGTTTTCTTAATCTACTAATAACATCTAAAGTTTTGTATACAGCTATACCACCACTTACTCCTATTACAACAGTCTTATCCTTTAACATAGAACTTACTCCTCTTCTGTAGCATGTTCTTCTATTATTACTTCTTCTTTTTTATCTATTTCTTCTTGAGTTAATAATCTAAATGTTATTTTTTCATCAGCAACTTCTTGAGTAGCTATAGTTACTGGCTTATTATTATCTCTATTTTTAGCTGAAACATAAACTTCAGCTCCATCTATTATCTCTCTTGCTCTCTTTGCAACAGTTCCTACTAAGTAATATCTGTTGTCTATTTTATCTAATACTTCATTTATTGATGGCTTTAACATTTTATAATTCCTCCTTAAATTTATCTATAATGTTATTTTTGTATCTAGTAACTTTATTTTTCTCAGCACATATTATAGCTTCAACATCACTAACTGATTTTTCTATATCTTCATTAACTATAAAGTAATCATAGTTAACTATTTGATTTATTTCTTCAAAAGCACAGCTAAATCTCTTTTCTATCTCTTCTTGAGTTTCTGTACCTCTTCCAACAATTCTACTTTTTAGTTCTTCTAACGATGGTGGAAGCACAAATATAAATACTCCTTCAGGATAAACTTCTTTTATTTGTCTTGCTCCTTGCATTTCTATTTCTAATATAACATCTTGCCCTTTTTCTAAGCATTCTATTATAGCAGCTTTTGGAGTTCCATAGAAGTTATCATATATTTGAGCATATTCTAAGAATTCACCATTTTCTATCATTTTAGTAAATTCTTCTTTTTCTATGAAGAAATAGTTAACACCATGAACTTCTCCATTTCTTGGTTTTCTAGTTGTAGCTGATACTGATAATTTTATCTGATCATTTTTGTTTAATAACGCTTTACATATCGTACCTTTTCCTGCACCTGATGGACCTGATACAACTAATAATAGACCTTTTCTATTAAGCATCAATCTCTTCCTTTCTATTTGTTCATATAATTATGTCTTAAAATCTATTTAGTAATTTATAATTATTCTATATTTTGTATTTGTTCTCTTATTTTCTCTAATTCACTTTTTACTTCCACAACTAAGTTCGTTATATTTAAATCAGAAGATTTAGAGCCTATAGTATTTGTTTCTCTATTCATCTCTTGGATTAAAAAGTCTATTTTTCTACCTATTGATTCATTTTTTACAACAGTATTTTTTAATTGTTCTATATGACTTTTAAACCTTACTATTTCCTCTGTTATGCTGCTTTTATCTGCATATATAGCAACTTCTTGAGCTAATCTACTTTCATCTATTATGCTAGGATCTTCTAACATATCACTTATTCTATTTTTTAATTTTTCTTTATAATCAATAACAACATTATATGAGTATTTTTCAATATCTTCAATATAATTTTTAAGAAGATCACATCTATTTTGTATATCCTCTGCTAACTTTTTACCTTCTTCACTTCTCATTTCTTTTAACTTAAGTAATGCATTTTCTAAAGCTACTTTTAACATTGACCATAACTTATCTTCATCATCTTCTTTTTCCTCAGTTTTTATAACATCAGGAAACTTTGCAATATTCATTACACTTATATCATCAACTAAGTCAAACTTGTCTTTTATTTGCTTTAGTATTGATACATATTGAGTTGCTAACTCTTCATCAAACTTTAAGTTTACATCTTCACTACCTAATAAGTCAAGCTTTATATATAAATCAACTCTACCTCTTTTTATATAGTCTTTAACTAATATCCTTGCCTTATCCTCTAAAAATGATAATTTTCTCGGAAGACGTATATTTATATCTGCATACTTATGATTTATAGTCTTACATTCAACTAAGAACTGATAATTATCATCCTTATACTCTCCTCTTCCGAATCCTGTCATACTTATTGCCATTTACTATACCTCCAAAGTTCCTTCACATATTTTAACAGCAGGTCCTGTCATATAAACAAAATCATCTATATCTATTTTCACACATCCACCTTCAGATTTTGCATTTACACTTTTATTTACTTTGCCTAAATAATTACATATTATTGCTGATGCTGTCATTCCAGTTCCACATCCTAATGTGTATCCACATCCTCTTTCCCATGTACTAACTATAATGTTATTATTATCTTCTATTTTTACAAAATTTACATTAGTTCCTTTGGGGAAATTTTTATTTTTTTCTAATAAAGGTCCATATTTACATACTTCTTCTATACTTATATCATCAACTAATATAACAACATGTGGTACACCCATAAGCATAGCGTTTACTTCAAAGTTTTTATCTAAGACATCTATATTCTCACCTATAAATACTTTGTTATTAGATATAGCAGGAATATCTTCACATAAAAAACTTCCATTTCCCATATTAACTTTTATAGTATCTATTTCTTCACCTTTAAGATTTATTTTAACTTTTTTTACACCATCTAATGTATTAACACTAAATTCTTCTTTTCTAACTATATTATTATCATAAACGAACTTAACAAAACATCTTAATCCATTTCCACACATAGCTGCTCTGCTTCCATCTGCATTATAATAGACCATTTCTACATCACAGTTATCAGAATTTTTAACAACAAGCAATCCATCTGCTCCTACAGAAAATTTTCTATGACATACTGCTTTAGCATATTCAGAGTAATCTGATGCATCTTTATTGTCAAATCTTCCATCTATAGCTACGAAATCATTTCCTATTCCATGTAATTTCCAAAATTTCATAATTTAGCCCCCTTATAAATTTCAATTCTTAACTTATAATTATACAATATTTTAATAATAAAAGGAAATTATAAATATATAATTAAATCCTCCTATTCACAATATATGTATATTGTGTAATAATTAATTTATTAAAAGTTTATATAGAAGGGAGAAATATTATGGCTTTAGATGGTTTAGTTATACATTCTATAGTAGACGAATTACATAAAAAACTTTTAGGTGGAAAAATTGATAAAGTATATCAACCTGAAAATGATGAAGTAGTTTTACATATAAGAAATAATAAAGAAAATTTTAAGCTAGTTTTAAGTTGTAGCGCATCTAATCCTAGAGTCTACCTAGCTAGTGACTATAAAAAAGAAAATCCTATAAATGCTCCTATGTTTTGTATGCTATTTAGAAAATATATACAAGGAGGAAATATAGTAAATGTTTCTCAAGTTGATTTTGAGAGGATAATAAAAATTAGTGTTGAATCTTTTGATGAGTTAAAAGAAAAAACAACTAAGGATATTATAATAGAAATAATGGGAAGACATAGTAATATAATACTTACTCACTCATCTAATAATAAAATTATAGATTCTGCAAAAAGAATACCTCCAAGTGTAAGTAGAGTTCGTCAAATACTTCCTGGTCAAACTTATGTATTACCACCAAAACAGGATAAATTAAATCCTATTACTGATATAAGTTTAAATTCATTTGTAGATACTTTAAGTTCTTTTAATGGTCCTATTTTTAAAGCTATATATTCTAAGTTTTTAGGAATAAGCCCTGTTATAGCAAAGGAAATATGTTTTAGAGCTAATATAGATGAGAATTTATTGGTAAGTGAAATTTCTTCTGATGATATATCTAAAATTTACAGAGAATTTCATAATTTATTTAAATATATAAAAGACAATATTTATAACCCTTGTATGGTTATAGATACATCAATAGATAAGGTTTTAGATTTTAGTTGTATAAATTTAAGTTTATTCAGTAATTTATCAATTATAAATGATGATAGTATATCTAAAATATTAGAAAATTACTATGCAACTAAAGATATAAAAGATAGAATTCATCAACGTTCTTCAGACCTTAGAAAAAGTATATCTATAAAGCTTGATAGACTTTATAATAAATTAAATAAACAAGAAAAAGAATTAATAGAATCTGAAAATGCTCAAATATATAAAATAAAGGGCGAACTTATTACATCATACATATATATGATTGAAAAAGGTATGGAAAGTGTTGAGGTTGCAAATTTCTATGATCCAGAATATAAAAATATAAAAATATCATTAAATACAAACTTTACACCTTCAGAAAATGCTCAAAAATACTTTAAAAAGTATAATAAATTAAAAACTGCAAAAAAAGAAATTACCTCTCAAATGGAAATAACTAAAGAAGAAATAGATTATTTAGAAAATATTATGCTTAGTATAGAAAACTGTGAAAACTTAGCTGAGTTAATGGATATAAGAGAGGAACTAGGTAAAGTTGGATACCTAAGATCTAAAAATAATAGTAAAAAAGAAACTAAATTAACTACTAACCCTCATGAATTTGTTAGTTCTAATGGTTTTAAAATTTTAGTAGGGAAAAATAATAAACAAAATGATCATCTTACTCTAAAAGTAGCTTCTAATGAAGATATCTGGATGCATACTAAAAATATACCTGGTTCACATGTTATCATAAAGACTGAAGGAAAAGAAGTTCCAGATGAAACTATATTTGAAGGTGCAATGCTTGCTGCATTCTTTAGTAAATCAAAGATGTCTTCACAGGTACCAGTTGATTATACTAAGAAAAAAAATGTTAAAAAACCTAATGGAGCAAAACCTGGAATGGTTATTTATGATACTAACAATACTATCTACGTAACTCCTACAGAAGAATTAGTAGCTAAATTAAAATCTAAGTTCGATAATTAAGATATATTATTATAAAATCTCATAATGTAAAAAGAGTTAATCTCATAATATAGATTAACTCTTTTTACATTTATTTTATAAGTTGATTATATTCTTCTTCAGTTTTAGGTATCTTTATTTCACCATTTTTTATTTTATCAGCTTCTTTATTAACATAATCCATTACATCTTGTGGTATTAAATTTTTAGTATTTTCTACTATTCCAACTCCACCTTCTTTAAGTCCATATACTTTCTCTTCTCCACCTTTGAATGTTCCTTCTACTAAATCCTTAACTAAGTCATAAGATGCAACATTTAGTTTCTTAACAGCTGAAGTTAATACATTCTCTGGTGCCAGGTCACTTTGATCTCTATCTACACCTATAGCATATTTATTAGCTTCTTTTGCTGCTTCTATAGCCCCTGTTCCTGAATCACCTGCTGCAGCTAATATTATATCTGCATTTGATGATTGCATTTGTTTAGCTATAGATTTTCCTTTTGCTTGATCTGTAAATGAATTTACATATTGTTCTAATATCTGAGTATCTTTATTTGTGTTTGTAACTCCATATTTATATCCATATTGATATCTAACTACTGATGGTGCTGGTAATCCACCTATAAATCCAACTTTATTAGTTTTGCTCATCTTCGCAGCCATTACACCTACTAAATATGCAGATTCTTCTTCTTTAAATACAACTGGAATGACATTTTCTTGTATTGTATCATATGTTTCATCTAATATTGCAAATTTTTGTTCTGGATAATTCTTAGCTGATTCCTCTATAGAATCTTTTAACTGATATCCAACACCTATTATTAAATCTGTATCTTCATCCATAAGTGTTTCTATATTTTGTATGTAATCACTTTCTTGTTTTGATTCTAAATATTTTATTTCTATTCCAAAATCATCCTTAGCTTTTTGTAACCCTTCCCAAGTTGATTGGTTAAATGATTGATCATTTATACTCCCAGCACCTAATACTATTCCTACTGAAATATCATTTTTCTCTGTACCTTTATTTGATCCACATCCAGTTAATATAGATGCTGATACTAAAAAGGCTGTTGATAGTGATAATAATTTTTTAAATTTCATAATTGCCCTCCTATAATTTTTGTGAACTTTTTTTATATACTTTTTATTTTTGTTCGCAAATAGATTTCTATTTTATAATTTTTATTTAAATTTGTCTATACTTTTTACTTAATTTTTCTTATTAAATTTTTACTTACTAATATATGTTTATTTAAAAATAATGAATTCCTTTGAATTTTTATACAATATAGTTTTCCTGCAATAAAAAATTCGCTTCGCTCATTTCGCCAACGATATATCCTTGCTTACGCTATGGATACATCCGTTGCTCAAAATATCATTTTTTACTTTTATAAAGTTATTGATATTGCTCATATTCATAGGTCATCCACATTTTTTTCATTATATAATTTCATTATACTTAAAAAATACCTATACATAGATCAATATTTGATTCTATGCATAGGCATCTTAATTTATTTATGCAGTTGTTGTTCTTACTTTAAATGCTTCTTCATCTTCTTTTGAATCTGTATTTGAATTGTTTAATAATACGTTTAATACTATACCTACTATTGCTGCTAAGCTAAGTCCTGTTATTGTTACATCCTGTGTAACTGGTATACCTATAACTATACCTTTATCACTTAAGTAAGTAGTTCCTAAACCTATCACCATTATTGTTGCTATTATAATTATATTTTTCTTGTTTTTTATACATCCATTATCTTTTACAGTTTTTACTCCAACTAAAGTTATCATAGAGAATAATAATATACTTATACCACCCATAACAGCGGTTGGTATACTTTGTAAAAATCCTCCAAACTTTCCTATACAAGATAAACATATTGCAAATACTGCTGTACGTCTAAGTAATGATGGATCATAGTTTTTAGTTAGTGCAAGTACTGCTGTATTTTCTCCATAAGTAGTATTTGCTGGACCTCCTAGGAACCCTGCTACTATAGTAGCTAATCCATCTCCAAGTAATGTTTTATTTAAACCTGGATTTTCTAAGAAGTTTTTACCTACTACTGCTCCATTTGTTGTCATATCTCCTATATGTTCCATAAAAACTGCTAATACAACTGGCGCTATTATAACAATTGCTTCTAAACTGAACTTTGGTAACGTAAACTTTGGTATTTCAAATAAACTAGCTTGTGCTATAGTAGTTGTATCTACCACTCCTAATACTAAGCTTAATATATATCCTATAATAACTGCAATTAATATCCCTAATTGCTTTATAAATCCTTTACCAAAGTTATTTATAATAAGCGCTATAGCTAATGTTATCATTGCTATCATAATATTATTTGATGCCATATCAAATGCTGTTGGTAATAAATTAAGACCTATAACAGCTATCATTGCTCCTGTAACTTGTGGTGGGAAATATCTTTTTATCTTATCTACCCCAACCATTTTTATTACAAAAGATAATATAACATAAATTAAACCAGCTACTATTATACCACCTTGAGCATAAGCTAAGTCACCATTAAATGCTTCTTTAACTGATAATATCAATGGTATAAATGCAAAACTTGAACCTAAAAATACTGGTACTTTTCCTTCTGTACAGAAATGGAATATTAATGTACCTATACCTGCACAAAAGATTGCAACTGAAGGATTAAATCCTGTTAATATCGGAACTAATACTGTCGCTCCAAACATTGCTAATAAATGTTGTATTGATAATACTGTTTTTTTCATAAAAAAACCTCCCGTAAATTTTTTAGGGAGAAATTATTCTCCCTTTTTCAGCATCTCTGTACTGAATTAAAAGGCACTATATTTATAAATTTATGCTCTTATTCATTAATTGTTACTGAATCTTCACCATCAATTTCTGATAGCTTTACTGATATAATTTCACCTTTTGATGTCGGAACATTCTTTCCTACATAATCAGCTCTTATTGGTAACTCTCTATGACCTCTGTCAACTAAAACCGCTAACTGTATAGCCTTAGGTCTACCTATATCTATAATAGCATCTAATGCACTCCTCACTGTTCTTCCTGTATACAGTACATCATCAACTAGTATTACTATTTTATCATCTATACTAAATTGTACATTTGAACCGTTTATAACTGGGTCAACATCTATCTTTTTTAAATCATCTCTATATAGAGTTATATCTACTTCACCAGTATTTACTGATGCTCCTTCTATTTGTTGTATTTTTTTACCTATTCGATCTGCTATAGGAACACCTCTAGTTTTTATTCCTACTAAAACAACATCTTCTATACCTTTGTTTCTTTCTATTATCTCATGACTGATTCTAGTTATAGCTCTTCCAATTGCTTTTTCATCCATTAATTGGGCCTTTTCTTTCATCTGTGACCTCCTAGTAATTTTTGTAAAATCTAAAAAGCTTCTTATCATAAGACAAGAAGCTATATATACAAATATGCTTAATAAAATACTAATAGTATTTTTTCTTGCCTTATGATATCTCTGTATCATTTAAAGGTATACTTTCATTATAATCATTATATATTCAACATATATATATTTCAAGCATTATTTCAACTTATTTAATATATCTTGAAAATACTTTGGTAGCTCCGAATCAAATTCAACATATTCTTTAGTTGTAGGATGTATAAATCCTAATTTTTTAGCATGTAAAGTTTGTCCTTTTAACTTAAATTTATTATTTTTAGGTCCATATACTTCATCTCCTAATAAAGGATGATTTATTGATAATGCATGAACTCTTATTTGATGAGTTCTTCCTGTTTCAAGCCTTGCCTTCATATGAGTAAAGTTTTCATACCTTTTAATAACTTCAAAATGAGTTATTGCATTTTTACCATCTTTAACAACTGCCATTTTTAATCTATCCTTAGGATTTCTTCCTATAGGTTTATTTACTGTTATTTTATCTTCTTTAACTACACCATGGCATATAAATTGGTATTCTCTTGTAATAGAATGTTCTTTTAGCTGTTCTGCTAAACTATTATGTGCATTATTATTCTTAGCTATCATTAAAAGTCCAGAAGTATCTTTGTCTATTCTATGAACTATTCCAGGTCTTATTACTCCATTTATAGATGATAAATTTTCTTTACAATGATATAATATAGCATTTACTAATGTTCCCTCATAATTTCCTGGAGCAGGATGAACTACCATATCTTGAGGTTTATTTACTATAAGCACATCTTTATCTTCATATACTATGTTTATCGGTATATCTTGAGGTATTACCTCTAAAAGCTTCGGTGCTGGTATTTGTATAACTATTTTGTCATCTTCTTTTACTAAGTACTTTGCTTTTTCTATTTTATCATTAACAGTTACTTTTTTATCTTTTATTAGTTTTTGTATATAACTTCTAGACATATCTCCTAATTGCTCGGAAAGATATACATCTAATCTATCTCCTTCTTCCTCTTCTATTACTATAAACTCTTTTACTTCATCCATTTTTACACCTACTTCTGCTTTTCTTTATTGTCATCATAAAATAATATGTATATACATAAAAGTATTGTACCTAAAACTACAAATATATCTGCTATATTAAATACGTACTCCCATATTATTCTAAAGTCAAAATAATCAACTACAAACCCAAGCCTTACTCTATCTATTAGATTCCCTATAGCACCGGATATTATAAGGAGTATTCCAACTTTTCCAACTGTATCTACTTTTTTTGTATGTAAATAGTATAATCCATATATAGATGCTACAAGCGCTACGATTATAAATATTATTTGGTTATTTTGGAACATTCCAAATGCTGCACCTCTATTTTCTACATATGTAAGATGGAATACATTTTGTATTATAGGTATACTCCTTATATCTTTTAAGTAATTTAGTGCTAATAATTTAGATATTTGATCTATACCTATTAATAAAATTATTATCAATTCATATATCAATATTTTTTCCTCCTTGATAAATATATATTATTATTATACAAAAAAAAGCTTCCTAATTGGAAGCCTCTATTATTGTTTTTGCATTGTTTGCTCTTTCTCTAGGTTTTCTATAAGCTCTGATACTGTAACAAACTTATATCCCATTTCTTTTAACTTTGGTATAACAATCTCTAGTGCTTGTACTGTTTGAGATTTTTTATTTCTTAAGTTATTGTAATCATGTAAAAGTATTATAGTCCCATTTTGAACTTTAGAAGTTATTGTATCTACAATGTAATAAACACCTGGATTTGACCAATCTCTTGGATCTAAATTAGACCATAAAACTATATTCATATCCTTTTCTTTTACTATGTTACACATAGCTTTGCTTATTGCTCTATATGGAGGTCTAAATAGTTTAGGTTCTTCCCCTATAACCTTTTTCACTGCTTGCTGTGTATTATTTATTTCTTTATATATATCGTTATATCCTTTTTTAGAAACATTTATATGTGTAAAGGTATGATTCCCTATTTCATGGCCTTCCTCATGTTGTCTTTTTAAAATTTCAGCATTCCATTCAACATTTTCTCCTACTACAAAAAATGTTGCTTTTACATTATTTTTCTTTAATATATCTAAAACTTGTGGAGTAAAATCTTTATCTGGACCGTCATCAAAAGTTAATGCTATTACTTTTTCATCTTCATTTCCATGTTTTATAATTATATCTTCATAATCATTCATTATATCTTGACTTATATTTGAAACTTCTAAATCTTTCTCATTATTGTATTTATAAACATAAATACCTGTAATTAAAAGTAAGGCTACCGAAAACTGAATAATAATCTTTTTCATGATAGACACCTCTTTTCTTCAGACTAATCCCTATCTGACTCATCTTTAGGTATTTTATTCATTTCATTTAACTTCATAACTGTTTCATCATAAAACATATATCCTTTATTTATTAATCTTTGATTTTCTTCTCTACTTGTTAAATGTAAATCTGGTTGATTTTTTGCACAATTAGAGCATAAGTTAGTTTCAGGGAGTATATCTAATCTATCTTTATCTATTTGCTGATGACAAATATCACATATACCATAAGTTCCATTTTCAATTTTGTATAGTGCGTCTTCAATATTATTTAACTTTCCTTCTTCATGATTAGTTAGACTATTTTGCATATCCTGCATATATACCTCTGTTCCTATATCTGCTGGATGATTATCATAGCTTGATAATTCACCTGAAGTATATCTTTCACTAGTATGATTAGTTATATTCCCAAAAACTGTATTATCCCTCATTTCACTTATTAATCCAGTTAATTTTTCTTTTTCCTTTAAAAGTTTTTCCTCATATTTATTTATATTCATATTTATCTACCCTCTCTATATTGATCTACTATATTTATAAGTTTTGCTATAAATGCACCTATTACAGGCAAATCTACCCATGTACTTAATAAGTAAAGCACTAACGCTGCTAAGACTGTAAAACCTATCGCTTGGCCAAATCCTTTCCCTAATCCTGCTACAAAATTTATTAAAAATAACCTTCTTTTACTATCTGTTAGCATCATATATTCTCTAATTCTACTTCTCTCAATTATTAAAATTAATCTTTCTAAATACCTTCTTATAAGTCCTAAATCTTCTGATGTTATTTCACATAAATTTAATTCATTCATAACTTTATCAAGGTCTTTCATATTTATAGGATTTTGATTTTCTAGGTTATTATCTTCTTTATATTTAATATGCCTCACTTCCTTTTTTGTAAAAAGATAATACGTAAATATTATGTGAAAAAGTTAATCATTGTATGTGCATCTGAGTAAAAAATTCACTTAGCTCATATTTTCAGTAACTTTTTATGTAATAGAAAAAGGAGTTGAAATATTATCATTTCAACTCCCTTTTATCACATCTTATAAAAATTTTCTTTCTATTAATCCAACTTTTTTATAAACTTTTCTTAAAGTTTTTCTAGCTTGTCTTTCAGCTTTTTCCGCACCTATAGCATATACTTTTTCTAAGTAATCTTTATTATTTAAAAGATCATTATACTGCTCCCTTATAGGTCTTAAACTTTCAACTATAACTTCGGCTACATCTTCTTTGAATATTCCGTATCCTTTACCTTCATACATAGCCACTAATTCTTCTATAGATTTGTTACCTAATTTAGAATATATTTCTAATAAGTTTTTTATTCCTGGTTGTTCATCATTATAACTTATTACTCCTAATGAATCTGTAACACTTCTTTTTATTTTTCTTCTTATAGTGTCTGCATCATCTGCTAAAAGTATAAATGCATTTTCATTTTCATCAGATTTACTCATTTTCTTTGTAGGTTCTTGTAAGCTCATTACTCTACCTACTTCTTTTGGTATATATGGCTCTGGTATTTTAAATGTAGGTGAGTATCTATTATTAAATCTAGTAGCTAAGTCTCTAGCTAATTCTAAATGTTGCTTTTGATCTTCTCCAACTGGTACTAAGTCTGTTTGATATAATAATATATCTGCTGCCATTAATACTGGATATGTAAATAATCCTGCATTTAAGTTTGCTTCACTTTTTTGTGATTTATCTTTAAACTGAGTCATTCTACTTAACTCACCCATATAAGTCATTGTATTTAATATCCACATAAGTTCTGCATGAGCACTTACATGAGATTGTATAAATATAGTATTTTTTTCTGGATCTAGTCCACAAGCTAAATATTGAGCTAATAATTGCATTGTATTTGCTCTTAGATTTTTTGCTTCTTGTGGTACTGTTATTGCATGTAAATCAACTACGCTGTAAAAACAATCATATTCATCTTGAAGCTTAGTCCAGTTTTGTATAGCTCCTAGATAATTTCCTAAAGTCATTTTTCCAGATGGTTGAGCTCCACTAAATATTATTTTCTTTTCACTCATTTATTTCACCCCTATAATGCTTTTAACATATTTAATACTATATCCTTAGAATTATGAGCTGCAACTTTAACAAACTCATCATAAGTAACATCTGCACTTCCATCAGCCTTATCTGACATAGCTCTTATTATTACAAATGGAACTTTATTTAAAGTACAAACGTGAGCTATTGCTCCACCTTCCATTTCCCCACAATAAGCATTAAAATCATTTACTAATTCTTCTTTTAACTCTTTAGAGCTTATAAATATATCTCCTGTAGCCACTCTTCCTTTTAATACTTTATTCGATTTCATTTCTTTTATAGAAGATTCATACGCTGCATTTATAAGTTTTTCATCTGCCACAAATACAGAACTTTCCATTCTTGGTATTGTTCCTTTTGGGTCTCCAAATGCAGTTGTATCTACGTCATATTGTATAGCATCAGTTGAAATTACCATATCTAAAACATCTAATTCTGAATGTAGGGCACCTGCAACACCAGTGTTAACAATTGCATCTACATCAAATTCACTTATTAATATTTGTGCGCAAAGTGCAGAGTTAACTTTACCTATACCACATCTTACTAATACTATATCTTTTCCTTCTAATGTTCCTTTGTAGAATTTTAAGCTAGCTTTTTCTATAGTTTCTTTAATATCCATAAGATCAACTAATATATCTACTTCTTCGTCCATTGCTCCTATTATTCCTATTCTATTCATAACGTCCTCCTACTTTATATTTGTCATTTGTTTTAATACAATTTTATAAAATTTTCAATTTATATTTTAGTTAATATTAATTGAAATAAAAAAACGTCCTATAAAAATATAGGACGGATTATTCCGCGGTACCACCTAAATTATATACAATTTAATGTATATCACTTAATTCTGCTATAACGTGCAGACACGTCTTGGCTACTATATTTCACCTAACTCCTTCAAGGTCCATTCACTAAATTCTTTATGTTAAGTTCTCAGCACTCTTAACTCTCTGTATTAAAGTTTGTTTAGCTACTAATCCTTTTCACTGGATTTAATTATTAATTTATATTATTTATATTATGTTCCATTTTATATTTTGTCAACCATACTTATAAATATATTTTAAATTTAATTTTTTACAAAAATAAAGCACGAGACTAATTTACTAATCTCGTGCTAAACAATTATACTCACATTTTTTATTTATCAATATTAATTATATAAAGAATGTTGTCCCAGGACCTATTGGGAATCCTAATAATGCCCAAATTATAGCAAATGCAGTCCATCCAAATAAGAACGCCATAGATATTGGCATCATTGTTGATATTAAGTTACCAACACCAAATTCTTTTTTATATTTTTGACCAAATACTACTATAACTCCTAAGTAGCTCATAAGTGGAGATATTACATTTGTAGCTGAATCTCCTATACGATATATTAACTGAACACCTGCTGGTGTAAATCCTGCAACCATTAATATTGGTACAAATATTGGTGCAAGTAAGCCCCATTTAGAAGATGCTCCACCCATAAATAGATTAACAAATGCTGTTAAAAATATAAATGCAACCATTAGTACTATAGTCATAAACATATTACCTTGTGGTATCATTTCAACTAATTTAGCTCCCATTGATGCTATTAATATACCTATGTGAGAATCATTAAAATAATTTAAGAACTGTGCAACAAAGTATAATATAACTATTATAGGTGCCATATCTGCCATAGCTTTAACCATTGCTGGAACTACATCTGCAGGTTTAGCAAATTTACCTGACTTAAATCCATAAACTAATCCACTAGCAGCAAATATAACGAACATTATCATCATTACTATGTCACCTTGGAAGAATATAGAATTTAAGAATCCATCTACTTCTATTAATGCTGGTAATCCTTCAGCATTAGTTCCCCATAAAGGTACATTAGTTGATAAATCGCCTAATAAGAATATCTTATTTCCCTTATCTAAAGGTAAAGCTGCTAATACTATAAGTCCTAATACTACTAACATTACTTTATTAGTAAATTTAAAAGCTTTTATTTCCTTTTCAGTTTCATTGTGATTTTGATCTATGCTAGCTTCACTTTTATTGTATTTACCTAATCTTGGTTCTACAAACTTATCTATAACTAGAGTACCTAATAACATTATAACTGCAGTAGATGCCATCATAAAGAACCAGTTACTAGTTACTGATAGACTTCCTGCTAAATTAGTTCCTGCAAGTGCATCCCCAGTCTCAGCAGCTGCTTGCGTAAATGGTAATAATAATGCATCAGTTGAGCTTACAAAAAGATTTGCACTAAATCCTCCCGAAACTCCAGCAAATCCTGCTGCAAGACCTGCAAGTGGATGTCTACCTAAGGTATAATACATTAAAGCTGCAAGTGGTATAAGAACAACATACCCTGCATCTGATGCTAGATTTGACATAACTCCTAAGAAAATAACAACTGGTGTAACAAGTTTTACTGGTGTTGCTTTAACTACACTTTTCATTGCTATCGATAAGTATCCACTATGTTCCATAAGACCTATAGCTAACATTATTATAAGTATAGAACCTATAGCTTTCATATCCATAAAGTTATTTATAGCTGTTCCTATTATGTAAGAAAGACCATTTGAATATCTTTCTGATACAGTAGCACCACTAGCTCCAACTTTTAAAACTTCTATTGGTTCTTGACCTAGTAAGTTATTTATTGGGAAATCCCCCAGTGTTGTATGTGCTACAACCCCTAAACTACCTAATACTGCTGATGCTAATAATACAAATATAGAAATGTATATAAACATTAACACTGGATGCGGTAATTTATTTCCAAGCATTTCAATCTTATCCATAAATCCTTGGATTTTAGATTTTTTTTGTTTCGACTGTGACTTTACTCCTACGTCCATATATTGCCTCCTAATATCTATTAAATTTTCCCTTTGTATATATTTTATCATATTTTGATAGTATTTTAACATACTTTCTAAAACTTCTTAATTTATTATTAAATTTGCTTTAATTTATTAATTCTTTAAATTAATTTTATGTAAATTAATATATATTTATATAACTGTATTTTCTAACTTATCCTAGCTATTAAAAAGCTATATAATTCCCTTAAAGGTAAAAAATAAAACACCTTATGGAAATTTCCATAAGGTGTTTATAAAATTATTTTCTAGTAACCTTTATACCAGTCATATGGTCATTTAGATTATGTTTTTCTAAAGATTCATCATCTACTCTATTTATTTCTAAAGCTAAAGTTTCTGATTTTATATAATCTTTAAAGTTTTCTACAGCTTGAGCTATTTCATCATCACCGCAGAAATCTATATCGATATTATCTAATACATCAAAGTTACTTGCTTTTCTTATTTGTTGTATTTTAGATATAAATTCTCTTGCATATCCTTCTTCTATTAACTCTGTAGTTAATGTAGTATCTAATATAACGAATAAGTTATTTTCCATAGATACATTAAATCCTTCTTTAGCAGATATATTTACTAATACATGATCTTTGTTAAATTCAAAGTTTTCTCCATCTATATCTACAGTTAAAGTTTCTCCTGCTTCAAGCTTTGGAGCAACTTCATTAGAATTTAATTTATTTAAAGCTCCAGCAAAGAATTTCATCTTAGCACCAAGTACAGGTCCTAATACTTTGAAGTTTGGCTTTAAGCTAAAGTTCATATATTCACCTAAATCTTTAGCAAATACAACTTCCTTAACGTTAAGTTCTTCTTTTATAAGATCTACTACATCACTTATAGTATCTTTAAATTTACCATCTACTAATACTTTTTGTATTGGTTGACGTACTTTTATTCTTGTAGCTTCTCTAGATGCTCTACCTAAAGTAACTAAGTTTTTAACTAAATCCATTTTTTCTTCTAATTCTGGATTTATTAATTCTAAGTTAGCTTTTGGATAATTACTTAAATGTACAGATACTTCACCAGTTAAGTTTCTGTATATTTCTTCTGATATATAAGGAGCAAATGGAGCTATAAGTTGGCAAAGCTCTGTTAATATTTCATAAGTTGTGTTGTAAACTGATTTCTTATCTTCTGTTAATTCAGTAGCCCAGAATCTTCTTCTTGAACGTCTTATATACCAGTTAGATAAGTCTTCATTTATGAAATCTTGTATCATTCTTACCGTTTTATTTAATTCAAATATTTCTAAGTTTTCTTCAACTTCTTTCTTTAAGTTGTTAAACTTAGATAATATCCATCTATCTAATTCCGGTCTATTTTTGTAATCAACGAAGAAATCTTTAGGATTTACTTCATCTGTATTTGCGTATAACGTAAAGAAGTTATATACGTTTTTCATAGTTCCTAAGAACTTACTTTGAACTTCTTTTAATCCATCAACATCAAATCTTGTTGGAGTCCATGGTGGAGATACGTATAATAAGTACCATCTTAAAGCATCTGCTCCATATTGGTCAAATAACTCAAATGGGTTAACAGTATTTCCTCTAGACTTACTCATTTTCTTACCTTCTTTATCAAGTACAAGGTCATTAACTAAAACTCTCTTATATGGAGCTTTACCCATAACAAATGTAGATATAGCAAGTAATGAGTAGAACCATCCTCTAGTTTGGTCTATTCCTTCACATATGAAGTCTGCAGGGAATAATTCTTCAAAGTTTTCTTTATTTTCAAATGGGTAGTGGTGTTGTGCAAATGGCATAGATCCACTATCGAACCAACAGTCTATAACTTCTGTTACTCTTGTCATTGGCTTTCCACAGCAATCACATTTTAAATGTATATCATCAACATATGGTCTATGAAGTTCTACAGTTTCTGGATTTACATCTTCTATAGCCTTCTCTGCAAGTTCTGCTCTAGAACCAACTGATTGCTTATGACCACATTCACACTTCCATATATTAAGTGGAGTTCCCCAATATCTACTTCTAGATATAGCCCAGTCATTTAAGTTTTCTAACCAGTTACCAAATCTACCTTCACCAACGAAGTTTGGATACCATTCAACAGTGTTATTGTTAGCTATTAATTGGTCTTTTAATCTAGTCATTTCTATATACCAGCTTGGCTTAGCATAGTATACAAGTGGAGTTTGACATCTCCAGCAGTGTGGGTAGTTATGAGCTACTTTTTCTTTAGAGAATAATTTATTTTCATGAGCTAACCATTTTATTATCTCAACGTCTACGCCTTCCTCCATAACGAATTTACCTTCCCATGGAGTTGCTGTAAATTTACCACTTTCATCAACTGGTTGTAAAACTGGTAAGTTATATTTTCTACCTAAGTTATAGTCATCTTCACCAAATGCTGGTGCAGTATGAACTATACCTGTACCATCTTCAGTTGTAACATAATCACCACAAGTTACAAAGAATGCTTTTTCTTCAGTTGTAACGAAAGGCATTAATTGTTCATACTCAACATGTTCTAAATCTTTACCTTTCATTTCAGCTAATACTTCATAGTCTTCACCTAATACTTTGTTAGCTAAGGCTTTAGCAACATAGTATACTTCATCATTTTGCTTAACTTTTACATAATCAACTTCTGGACCTACTGTTAATGCAACGTTTGATGGTAAAGTCCAAGGAGTAGTTGTCCATGCTAAGAAATACTCATCTGCATCAACTCTCTTGAATTTAGCTATTACTGTATTATTTTTAACTTCTTTATATCCTTGAGCAACTTCGTGTGAAGCTAGTCCTGTCCCACATCTTGGGCAGTATGGAAGTATCTTATGACCTTCATAGATATATCCTTCTTTATTGAACTTATCTAGTATCCACCATACAGATTCTATATAGTTATTATCTAGAGTTATGTATGGATTATCTAAATCTATTTCATAAGCCATTCTTTCAGTCATTTCTCTCCATTGCTTTTCAAAAGAGAATACTGAATCTCTACATTTTTCATTAAACTTATCGATTCCATAAGCTTCTATTTGTTGCTTATCTGATAACCCTAATTCTTTCTCTACTTGTATTTCTACAGGTAAACCATGAGTATCCCATCCAGCTTTTCTTTTTACTTGATATCCGTTCATAGTCTTATATCTACAAACAGAATCCTTTAAAGTTCTAGCTATAACATGGTGTATTCCAGGATTTCCATTTGCAGTTGGAGGTCCTTCATAAAATACGAAACTTGGATCATTTTTACCTTTTTCTAAAGTTTTCTCAAGTATATTTACTTCATTCCAATACTTAGAAACTTCTGCTTCTGCTTGCTTTACAGAACTGTCTACTAATGACTTAAATTTAGACATAAAATCACCCTTTCTAAAGTTTATATTTATAATTTTTATCTAATCTTAATAAGCTTAAACAAGATGTTTTAATAAATAATACTATTTTGAATATAAAAAAACTCGTCCCCTAAAAAAGGGACGAGTATTAATCGCGTTACCACCCTAATTTAATATATACTAAAATTTAAATTAATATATATTACACTCTATAGTTTAACGGCATTAACCGGCACAGCTTAATAAACAAATGTCTTTCAGCCTGCAGCTTAGGAGTGATATTCAACTTTATAAATTTATTGGCTCTCAGCTTATGCCAACTCTCTGTAAAATTATCTAAAGTCTACTGTCTCCATCATTGCTTTTAAAATAGTATTTTATTTTATAATAAAAATTTTATAATAATTTTTCTGAATAGTCAATGTTTTTTTGAATAATCTTTTAGTCTAAACTAGAAATTGCAGCTTCATTTTGTAAGTTATACATCATAGTATTTTCGAATCCAGTAGGATTTTCATCTACATTATAGAATATTTCATCTATACTTTTGATTTCATCTTCTAGTAACGATTTAAATTTATTTCTAAATACTTTAAATTCCTTAACCATTAAATCGTATTCTTTTCTTATTTCTATAACACTATTATTAGCTTGTTCTATAACTTGTCTCGCTTTTAAATCTGCTTCTTCAACTATAATTCTAGCTTTTTTATTAGCCGCATTGCAAGTATCTTCTGCAGCTCTTTGAGCAGTTATTAAAGTAGCATTCAATGTTTCTTCTATATTCTCATATTTATTAATTTGGTCTTGATATAACCTTACCTTTTCCTTTAACTCTGCATTTTCTCTATATAGTTGTTCATAGTCTTCTTTTACTAAGTCTAAGAATTCATCTACTTCCTCTTCTTTATAACCCCTTAATACTTTTTTAAATTCTTTATTTTCTATTTCTATTGGAGCTATCATCTATTTCCCTCCTATACTATTAACTTCGCTTGAACTTTTATTCTGCCTTTTTTTGTAATCTCTCCTACATTGATGATAATTGACCTACCCCTGCCTCTTACAGATATTAATGAATTATCTTCAACTTCTTTAGACGGCGAAGTTATTTTTTCATAGTTTACATGGACTCTTTCACCATTTATGTACTTTAAGCTATCTTGTCTTGATATATTATAAAGTCCACTTATTATACAATCTAACCTTTGTGATGAAACTGTAAAAGATATATCTTTGTAGTTTGGTGAATTTGGTATAATATCATCTCTAGAAATTTTTTTAACAATAACTTTGTTCCTAGATACTTTATTTAAGTTTATAGTTAAAAAATCACATATACCACTAGTTACTACAACTTGGCAAAAATTTTCATGTATTATTATATCTCCTATTTTTTCTCTTACTATACCTAAGTTAAGTATCGCACCTAGATAGTCTTTATGAGATATTTCTTTAAATTTAAAGTTTCCCTCTACTTGAACTATCTCTAGAGGACATTCTATATCCTCATATTCCATATAGTATGGATATATAAATATAACTTTTCTTTCTGCATTGTAATACCCTCCATCCACACTATATTTAATATCATTAAATGAATTTAAAATAGCTATTGCATTTTTTATTTCATAGGGATTTAAAAAATCAGTACATTTTACATCATAATGTTTTAAGCAACTATTAGCTTTGTCTATTACTTTAAACATTTTATTTTTTAAATCTATGTCTTTTATATGATTAGTAAGTTTTATTTTATCCATATAATAATTGCCTTAAATAAATACTCTCAATGCTACATTTTTTAATAGCATAAGTGCAAGTATAGCTACCATTGGAGAAAAATCCACTGGTCCATTTGTATACTTATACATCACTGATCTTATTGGTGCTTCTATAGGCTCTGTTATTGTTGATAATACATCATAAAATTTTCCACCGCCACTTGGTAACCATGTCATAAAACTTTTAATAACTATAATCCATGATAATATATCAAATAAATAATATAGCGCTATTCCTATTGTGCTCATATTATCACTCCTTTATTTTTATATAGGTATTTTAAAATATAACTTTTAAGTTTGAATTATCTTTTTAATATAGTACTTATAGTACTTAATCAAATACTATTTACTTTGCCAAGGGAAAAGTGTTTTACTTTCTAATTCTTTTTTTATACTAGAATCTATATCTACATTATTAGGTGCTAGTATAAAGATTCCCTTAGAAACTTTTTGTATTCCACCATCTAAAACGTATACTGCTCCATTCATAAACTCAAATATTGATTTACGAATCCCTGGATCATTTAAGTTTTCTAAATTAACTATAACTGCCTTTTTTTGTTTTAAATGATCTGCTATAGTAGTAACTTCCTCATATTTTTTAGGTTCTACTATAACAACTTTCATTGGGCTTGCTGTATGCAAGTTAACAATTTTAGCCGTTTTAGTATTTGGTATTGATGTAAATTGTTCTACTTCCTCTTCATCTTCTTGTTCATATTCTTCTTCTACACCATCAAAATCTTCTTCCTCTTCAGTTATCCAATTTTTAAATTTATTGAATATTCCTTCTCCCATTATTAACATCCTCCTACTCATTTATTCTTTAGTTTATTATTTAATTTATTGATTATTATAATTTCTTTCACCAAATATTGATGTTCCTACTCTAACAATAGTGGAACCTTCCTCTACTGCTATTTTATAATCATTACTCATTCCCATTGATAAGTATTTCATAGACACATTAGGTATATTTAATTTATCTATATCTAGTGATAAATTTTTAAGACTTCTAAATACTTCTCTTACTTCATCTTCATTTTCAGTAAATGGTGCCATAGTCATAAGTCCTTTTATTCTAATATTAGTGTACTTATTTGAAATATTTGTGATAAAGTCTATAACATCTTCTTCATATAATCCATGTTTACTATCTTCTTTAGATATGTTTACTTGAACTAGACAATCAATAATTCTATCTATTTTCTCAGCTCTTTTTTGAATTTCTTCACACAGAGATTCTCTATCTAAAGAGTGTATCATGTGCACCTTATCTATTATATACTTAACTTTATTAGTTTGAAGGCTTCCAATTAAATGCCATTTAACTTTATCTCCAATAATATCATATTTTCTTGCTAATTCTTGTGGCTTATTCTCTCCCACATCTGTAACTCCATATTCTATGGCTTCTAATATTTTATCAACATCTACTGTTTTAGTAACTGCTATTAAAGTTATATCTTCACTACTTCTTTTAGCATTATTAGCAGATTCTTTTATATTAAATTTTATTGATTCAAGATTTTCTCTAATTGCACTCACTTTACCACCTACTTATTTTTATATTTTTATTTATACTGTTCGGCTTTAGAATGATTTCATCATGTATGTCAATTGTTTTTATACCTTCTTTTTGATTCTTGTAATAGTCTATAAATATAACTTCATCATCTTCATATTGTATAGTTTTTAATTCAACAAAGTCTACTTTTCTAGTCTCTTGATTTAATACATATACACCCTTTTGATTGTTTACTTCTTCTATAGATTGTTTCGGAACTTTCAAACCGTCTATTTGCTTATATATTATATCAAATTCTTTTACTCTTGTATCATAAATTTCTACATTTTGATTACTTATTTTAAATATAACTACATTATTATCTCCATTTCTGTATATTTCTTCCACATTTCCTTGTACATTATCACTATCAAATACTATTTCAACCTTTTGATTATCTTCAAAAATATCATTTTCAGTAAGTATAGCTATATAGGAATAGTCACTTTGTATTACTCTAGCTATTACTTCTGATTCTTTTATAAATGTATTCTCAATATCTAGTTTTTTATAATTATTTTCTACATCTTCTATATCCTTAGCTGTTAAATTTTCTAATTTATCTAATGTATATATATCCTCATATCCATCATACTTAGTGGATACTACACCTGATGTTGGCATACTTAAATAATTTACATTTTTATTATTTTCATAATTAAGAACTGCTCTTTGTTCTTTTTTAGTTTTAATCTTAATATCTATTAACTCTTTACTTAAATTAGATTTACTATTTGAATATTCAGCCTCTAAATCTTCAATTTCTTTATTCAACTGAATTATCTTATTTTTATTTTCTTCTAAGCTTTTACTATTGTTATATATAGCTGCTAGTGTATCACCTTTTTTTAACTTTTCTCCATCCTTAGCCATATTTTTTATATTTCCACTTTGATTTGATTTTATTAAATATTCATCTCTTATAACTAATCCTTTTGCTCTTACCTTTAGCTCTATAGTTTCACTTTCTATTACCAAAGTCTCAATATTTTTTCCTATTATATTTATAGTAATTTGAAGTAGTATATAAGCAAATATTATAATAATAAATAATCTAGAGTACTTTATTTTTCTTATTTTTCTCAAGGCTAACTCTCCCCAATCCCTTTCATTAAAACTTTTATACTATTTCTTCAAATAATATTGAATTTCCTTTTAATTAAATTTTCAAAAACACTACATAGTTTAACTATTTTCTACTAATTTAATTTTTGTTTTTCTTTAGTATGTATTAAAATATTTAGTTTTTATATTTATTAATCTAATATTAGATTTTTGTGTAAATAAAAAAACTTGCTTTGCTCAAAATATCTATTTAATACTTCTAAAGTTATTAATCCCTCTTCTATTTTTTAATTATTAAGATAAATTTCCATATTATAGTTTACTTCTACGTTAAAAAGGCTAAATAATTATATTTAGCCTTTTTAACGTAGAAGTTTTATAATAATATAGTTATTATATTCATACTTCCTTCATTTATTATTTTTTGTAATGTTTTTTGTATTTTAACTCTTATTTCTTCTGGCATAGTATACAGCTTACTTTGTAATTGCTCTTTAACTAAATCATTTAATGATTTTCCAAACATATTTGATGCCCATAATTCACTAGGATTTTCTTCAAACGTATCTAGTAAATATTTAATCATCTCCTCACCTTGAGTTTGATTTCCAACTATAGGAGATACTTCTGTTGATATATCAGCTTTTATTATATGAAGTGAAGGTGCATTTGCTCTTAATTTTATTCCATATTGTTTACCTTGCTTTATTATTTCTGGCTCTTCTAAGCTAAGTTCATCTAATGAAGGTGCTACAACTCCATATCCCTTAGTTTTAGCATCATATAAAGCGCTTTCTATTTTATCATATTCATTTTTAACTCTTGATAATTTAGTTACAAGGTTTAATAATTGATGATCTCCATCTATTTTAAATCCACTTTTTTCTTCTAATACATTATAGAATAAATCTTGTTTAGCTGTTAAATCAATGCTTATAACACCTTCTCCAAGTTCTACATTTTCTACTTCTGTGTCTTCTAAGAATTCTAACTCTGAGAATCCTTTAACTATACTATCTACATCTCTTAATTTGCCTATTTCTGCTATACTTTGTTTTAATGTAAAGATTATATTATTTTTAATCCAGTGATTTCTCTCTAATCCTTCTACCCATTTAGGTAAGTTGATTCTTATTTCATTTAATGGGAAGTCATAAAGTACAGTTTCCATTACATTTTCTATATCTTCTTCATCCATAGCTAAAACATTTAAAGGAACTATAGGTACATCATATTTTTCCTCTAACTCTGATCTTAATAATTCTGTAGACTCGCTATATGGATCTAATGTGTTTAAAACAACTGCAAATGGCTTATTTAAAGATTTTAACTCATTTATTACTCTTTCTTCAGCTGAAAGATAATTCTTTCTATCTATACCTGTTACAGATCCATCAGTTAAAACTACTATACCTAATGTTGAGTGATCTCTTATAACTTTTTTAGTTCCTATTTCTGCTGCTTTTTCAAAAGTCATTGCTTCTTGTGACCAAGGAGTTGATACTAATCTTTGTTTTCCTTCTTCCTCATGTCCTAAAGCTCCATCTACTATGTACCCTACACAATCAACCATTCTAACCTTTAAAGATACTGTATCTTTTATTTTTATTTCTACTCCATCTGCTGGAACAAACTTCGGTTCCACAGTCATTATAGTCTTACCTGATCCACTTTGTGGTATTTCATCTTGTGTTCTTTCTCTCTTAAATTCATTTTCTATGTTTGGTAACACAAGATTCTCCATAAATTTTCTTATAAAAGTAGATTTACCTGTTCTAACAGGGCCAACTACTCCTATGTATATATCTCCTTGAGTTCTTTTTGCTATATCTTCATATATGTTATTCATCAAGTTCCCCTCCTGCATATAGTTTCTTAATAGATTATATTTTCACAGTGGGACTATTATTCCAAATTTAAATTTCTTTTTAAAAAATTCATTTTAAATTAATAGATAATTTAAAATCCCTAATATATAAATAAAAAATTCGCTTCGCTCATGTCGCCAACGACTTCGTCCGTTACTCAAAATCTTTTTTACGCTCAAAACCAATTTATTGATATTACTTACATTCAGAAGTTATCAACATTTTTTTAAGCATTATAATATTCTTAAGCGTAAAAAAGCTAGGATTAAAATCCTAGCTTTTCACTTACTATTTCTTCCATTTCATGAGTTTTATTTCTCATCATTAAGTCTATTACCACTTCATTAGGGTTTAAATTACTATGTAGTATAGAGTATATTGCACTTGTTATAGGCATATCTACATTTAATTTTTTAGAAACCTCATAAGCTACTTCTGTAGCAGTTATTCCTTCTACTACCATTTTCACCTCTTCTAAAGTTTCTTCTAAACTCTTTCCTTGTCCTATTAAAATCCCTGCTCTTCTATTTCTACTATGCATACTAGTACAAGTTACAATTAAGTCACCTATTCCTGATAGCCCAGAAAAAGTAGAAGCATCTGCTCCCATAGCAACCCCTAATCTACTTATTTCTCTAATTCCTCGAGTCATAAGAGCTGCTTTTGAATTGTCTCCAAGACCTAATCCATCACATATACCTGCTCCAAAAGCTATTATATTTTTTAATGCTCCTCCAAGTTCTACACCAACTATATCTGGATTTGTATAAACCCTAAACTTAGGTCCCATAAATATATCTTGAACTCTTCGAGCCACTTCTAAATTAGTAGATGCTACAACTACTGTAGTAGGTATATCTCTCGCAACTTCTTCTGCATGAGATGGTCCTGATAAAGTTACATATGGATTATTCGGAAGTTCTTCTTCTACGACTTCTGATAATCTAAGACCCGTACCTTTTTCTAAACCTTTTGCTACATCAACTATTATCTGTTCATCTTTTATAAATGGCTTTATTTGATTACATACACTTCTTATAGCTTGTGATGGAACTGCTAAAACTATAATTATACTATTTAATACAGCTTCTTCTAAAGAAATTGTAACAGTCATATTATTTGGAAATAATACACCTGGTAAATAATCTATATTTTCTCTAGTTTTATTTATTCTCTTAGCCTGTTCTTCGTTAAGTGTCCACATGCTAACTTCATAGCCTTTTTTAGCCAAAGTTAATCCTAATGCGCTTCCCCAACTTCCAGTTCCTAATACACATACTTTTTCCATATTAAACACCACCTAACAGTATTTAAAATTATTTTTTTTCACCTAATTTTCTTTCTGTTCCACTTAGTAATCTTTTTATATTCTCTCTATGAGTATATATTACTGATACAGTTAAGAATAATGTAGCTATTAACCCTTTACTATTTTTAGTAAATATCATCATTATAGGAGACATAGATATACCAATTATAGCTCCTAAAGATACATATTTAGTAATTGCTACTATAACTAAAAATATTCCAAAACAAGATAATGCTAAAACAGGATTTATAGCTATCATAGAACCTAAAGAAGTTGCTACACCTTTGCCACCTCTAAATCCTAAAAATGCTGGCCAGTTATGTCCACATATAACACCCACTACAGCTAAATATCCTGCTGTAGCTATATCGACCCCTGATATTGTAGCGATTAACTTTGCTATAAGAACTGCTATAACACCTTTTAATAAGTCACCTATAAAAGTCATTGCACCAGCTTTTTTACCTAAAGTTCTAAGTACATTTGTAGATCCAGCATTTCCAGATCCCTGAGTTCTTATATCTACACCCATCATTTTTTTAGCTATTATATATGAAGTAGATATATTACCTAAAAGATAAGCAATTATGACAATCAATATATAACTAAGCATATTTATTCCCCCTTAGTTAAATTTATTTTTTATTTTTTTCTCTATATTCAAATTGTACTGGTGTACCCTCAAATCCAAAGTTTTCTCTCATTTTATTTTCAAGATATCTTTGATATGAGAAGTGAGTTAAGTTCTTATCATTTATAAATAAAGTAAACTTAGGTGGTTTAACTCCAGTTTGTGATCCATAGTAAATCTTTAGTCTCTTACCTTTATCTGATGGTGGTTGGTTTAACATTACCGCTTCACCTATTACATCATTTAATGCAGAAGTCGATACTCTCTTAGCATGTTCACTTGCTACATATTCAACTGTTTCTAATATTTTATTCATTCTTTGATTAGTTTTTGCTGAAACAAATATTACTGGTGCATACATCATGAATGGGAATTTTTCTTTAACTTCTTTAGTATAATTTCCTAAAGTTTTGTTGTCTTTTTCTATTAAGTCCCACTTGTTTATTACAAATACACAAGCTTTACCTTCATCATGAGCTATTCCTGCAACCTTTGTATCTTGTTCTGTTATTCCTTCTTTTGCATCTATTACTATTAATACTACATCTGCTCTATCTACTGCAGCCATAGATCTTATTACACTGTACTTTTCTACTGTTTCATATATTTTACTTTTTCTTCTAAGACCTGCTGTATCTATAAGAAGGAACTTTTGTCCATTTTTTTCTACATAAGTATCAACAGCATCTCTTGTTGTCCCTGCAATAGGACTTACTATAACTCTCTCTTCACCTAATATATTGTTAAGTATAGAACTTTTACCAGCATTAGGCTTACCTGTTATAGCAACTCTTATTATATCTTCGTCATACTCAGTATTTAATCCTTCTGGGAAATTTTGAACAACTTCATCTAATAAGTCTCCAAGCCCCATACTATTAGCACTTGATATTGCAAATGGAGCTCCAAGTCCTAATTCATAAAAATCATATACATTGTCAAATTGACTTTGACTATCTATTTTATTTACTACAAGTATAACTGGTTTTTTAGTCTTTCTAAGAATTTGAGCAACCTCTCTATCTGCTGCTGTTAATCCTGATTTTCCATCAACCACGAAAAGTATTATATGAGCCATATCCATAGCAAGCATAGCTTGATTTCTCATATGAGATAATATTATATCTCCATTATCTGGCTCTATACCTCCTGTATCTATTAATGTAAAGTAATGATTTAACCACTCTACCTCTGTAAATATTCTATCTCTAGTTACTCCAGGAGTATCTTCTACTATAGATATTCTTTTTCCTGCTAATTTATTAAATAATGTTGATTTTCCAACATTCGGTCTTCCTACTACCGCAACTACTGGTCTATTATCACTCATAATAATCTCCTTTCTTATTTCAAAATTTTATCTATAAAGTCTTTACCTTCATTTAAACAAGGTACAACTTCAAGTCCCATGATGTCGCTTAAATTTTCTAAAGTTATATTATCTAAAAATATTTCTTCATCAGCTTTTAGCATACTTCTTGGTATATATAAAGTCTCACCTAAATTTTTATCCTTTAGTTGATCTATTATATCTGTTGCTGTTACAAGACCTGAAACAGTTATTGTATCTCCAAAGAAATTATTTATTATTTTATAAACATCTATCTGCACATTAGGGCATTTTTCCATTATACATTTTGCCATTTCACACATAAATTCATATGCTGAATGCCCTGTAGCAATAGATACTTTCTTTATTTTAGATTTATGGTCTTCTGATAAGTTTTCTAAGTAGTCTTTTATTTCTCTTTCAAATTTACTTATCATACCTACTCCATTTTCAAATTGTATAAATCCTTCATATTCATCATAGTCTAATAGCTTTCTATTTGCCATTATATAAAACTCATCTGATAAAAATATAAATCTAGTTCCTAATTCTTTAAGATATTTTTTCTGTAGCTTGTCTACTTGGTCAATAGTTTCGCCTGCTGTTTTTTCATTAAATATCTCTAGATTTGGTAAGTGTTCTCTATGCTTAGTTATTCCAACAGGAACAGCTGCTGCACTATTTACATAAGGATATAATTTAGTTAAATCTGATACCGTTCTTTCTAATTCTTCCTTATCATTGTATCCAGGACATAAAACAATCTGACAATTCATTTGAATTTGTGCTTCTGCTAATCTTTCCATTATACTATATAAGTTACCTGCAAATTTATTCTTTATCATAGTTTTTCTAAGTTCAGGATTTGTTGTATGAACTGATATATTTATAGGACTTATTCTGTATTTTATTATATTATTTATATCCTCTTCGCTCATATTAGTAAGAGTTACAAAGTTCCCTTGTAAAAATGAAAGTCTTGAGTCGTCATCTTTAAAATAAAGAGTTTCTCTCATTCCTTTAGGCAATTGATCTATAAAGCAAAATACACATTTATTTCTACAACTTTTAGCTTTATCTATTATTGGATTAGTAAATTCAATACCTAAATCATCATCATAATCCTTTTCAATCTCATATATGTACACTTCTCTATTTTGCTTTTGTATTTCTACTTCTAAGTATTCATCACTTAATAAGAATCTATATTCTATTATATCATGTATAGGTTCCCCATTTATAGAAATAAGTAAATCACCAACCTCTATTCCTAACTCATCTGCGATACTATCTTTATATACTTTACTTATTACATTATTTGTATTTTTTACATTTACTTCCATATATAATCACCACTTTTCTTTTTATATTAATTTAATTTTCATAACTTAAATAAGTTATAAGCATTATATCCGTTTCTTTAAACATCATATTATAATAACATGTTTTATTAAATCAAGTCAATATTTGTCAGATTATAAAAGGTACCATATGGTACCTTTTAATGCTTAACTATAATTAAAGTTTCCTTAGTAATAGCGTGAACCATTCCACCAACACTTTTTGCCATTAGCATAGCTTTATTTTGCAAATCTTTATTATCATTTGCATAAATTATAGGACACCCTCCAACTGGTTTCATATTTTTGTCAGTTGTAATTATACCCAGAGTATAATCAGTTATACCTATATTCATTCCCATACCTATACACTTCCCTTCTTGTCTATTTTATAATTTTTTAATGATACATTTTTACCCTTTGCACTAGATAAAATAGGACATGATTTAACTGCATCTATCAATTTATTTATATCTTTATCTACTGGAACAACAGCTATCATAAGACTTCCATTATTCAGATTCATTCTCGGTAACGGATAAAAAGCAGGTTCATCTTCTTCTCTTAAAATTCCTATTCTAGAGTATATATTATATATAATAGCTTGACGTTGACCTGGATCATATATAGTTCCTACATTAGCATAACTTTTATCCTTTGGTATTATTTCTATTCCTAACCCCTGAGATAAATATTTTTCCCTATCTACCTCTAACCCTATATTAGTTATACCTTTTAATTCTCCTATTTGCATAATGCATTCATCTACAAAACTAATTTTAGCAGGCACTACATCTGCTATATCACCAATACTCTGTCTTGTAAGTAATTTTTTAAGTATAAATGCTAAAGCTAATCCACATATAGAGCTAATTATAATTGACGTAGTATCTCCTAATTTAAACTCGCTTGATATTATATAATAAATCCCTACTGCAAGAAATGACGTTACTATACAAGTATAATTTCTAACTTCATATGTTCTAGCTATTTCTTCTATAAAAGCATTTCCTCTTTGTATCAATTGTACATCTTCTAAATTTTGTAGGGTATCCCTTCTATTATCTCTCACTTGCCTAAATTGTTGTGCTGCTAAAGATAAGAAAGTAATAGATGTATATGAACGCTCTATAAGCGCTGGTACTAATAGAGAGCCTAAAGCTGATGCAACAAATGCTAAAACTAATTGCGATAGCAAAATATTTGGTTCAGTTGGATATTGCTTTTGATCTAAATGTAACATTATAAGTCTCGATAATATCCCAATAATAATTCCTATAAAAAATATCTTGTCCATTTTCTCACCCCTCTTATAATTTTTCACCACTATAGGCACTTTGTTTTCCCTTAGATACTTCTAATATAGGTGTACTTTTCACTACTTTTATTAATTCATCAATATCTTTAACAAGAGGTAAATATGGAATAACTACTGTATTTTTATCTAAATTTATTTTCGTTGTAGCTAATAAATCCTTTTCATCTATATCCTTATTTATCCCAAAGTGAATAAATAAGTTATGAAGCACTGCTTGTCTCTGTCCCAAGTCACTAACAACCCCATAAGCCTTCATATTTTTAGGTATAATCTCTATTGCAATACCTTCTTTTAAATATTTACTTCTAGTATCCTCTAAACCTATATTTTCTATAAATACATCATTAACTTTAAGTATTGGACCATCGAAATTAATCTTAGCCTCTACTACATCAGCTATATCTCCTATACTACTTCTTCTTAAATATCTTTTAAAAATAAATCCTACTATAACTCCACCTATTGCAGCTAAAATGGTACACGGTAAAAAGCCAAACTTATAAGCTCTAGCGCAATATATATATACCACTGAAGCAACTAATGATGAAAATAGACTTATATAACTTCTACTTTCATATGTAGATGATATTTCTTCTATATATGCTGCTCCTTTAGGCACCACCTCTCCATTATCTATATTTTCTATTGTAATCCTTTCTTCTTGCGATAAACCTTGAAATTGTTGTATTGCTACAGCAAAAAATGTTAATGCTGAAAATTCTTTATCTATAAGAGCAGGAAATGCTATTGCACCAAGAGATGCTGATAATCCAGATATTATTATCTGCTCTAAGTAGTCTTGAGGTCTAGATGGATACTGTTTATCAGTCACCCGTAATACTAATCCTCTGCACAGTACTCCTATAAGTAAAGTTACTATAAATGCACGCCTAAACAAGTCATCTGCTATAAGACTTTCCTTCATCTGTATCAACTCCTTTTATTTCTACCTTACTAACATAAAACTGTAATTAAAGTTAGTTTGCACAAAAACAAAAAAAAATTTCCTCTATTTAAGGAAATTTTTCTTTGGTATAGTAATAATAAATTCACTACCTTGTCCTAATTCACTTTTTACATTTATAGTTCCATCTAAATTCTTTACTATATGTTTAATTATAGCAAGACCTAGACCAGTCCCGCCTACCTCTCTGCTTCTAGCTTTATCCACTCTATAAAATCTTTCAAATATTCTTTTTATATCTTCTTTAGGTATACCTATTCCATTATCGCCTACTTTGATTACTAAGTTATTTTTATCATAATAAACTTCTACATATACATCCTTATTTTCTGGTGTATATTTAATGGCATTATCAATTAAATTTAAAAATATTTGTTTTACATAATCTCGATTAGATAATATTGATATATTTTGATCACTAAACTTATAGCTTACATTTATATTCTTAGATTTAGCAAAGTAATTCGTCATTTCATATACTTCCATAAAAACTTCATATATATTCACTAATTCTATAGATTTAGTTTCTTTCTTTTCTATAAATGATAGTAATAATATATCATCTATAAGTCTTTTTAGCCTATCAGATTCACTTTCAATTATTCCTAAAAACCTATTTCTAGTTTCTATATCTATATTTTCATTTAACTTTAAGGTTTCTACAAATCCGCTTATAGATGTAAGAGGGGTTTTTAGTTCATGACTTACATTAGCAACAAAGTCAGTCCTCATATTTTCTAATTTAACTTTTTCAGTTATATCTTTAATATTTATAATTGAACCAATTATTATATTATCCATATCTTGCAAATATATAGGATCTAGGTTTATACTATACACTATTTCATCATCAGTTGTAAGCTCTACATATTTACTTTCTTTAGATCCTTTAAATAAAGCAATTTCTTTTAGTAGACTTGATTCATTTATTATAAGATTTATATTTTTACCCTCTATAAATTCATATTTATCGCACTTTAATATTCTTTTAGCTTCATCATTTATAAGCATTATGTTACCATCAATATCAACAGCTAAAATTCCATGAGATATACTTTTTAGTATAGATGTCATTTGAAGATGATTATATTCTACTTCCTCGATTTTGCTATTCATTATATCTATCATGTCATTAAAGTTTTTGCTTAATTCTCCAAGTTCTCCTCTTGCATCTATATTTAGCCTAGAGTGAAATTCTCTATTACTTATTTGTTTAGATGTTTCTATAAATACTTTTAGATAATTTCTAAGTCTTATATTGTATCTAATACATATTATCGATACTGTAGATGCCATTAGCGTTATAAAAATTAATACAACATTATCCATAAAGGTGTCTCCTAACTTTTAATCTATCTTATACCCTACTCCTCTAATAGTTTGTATATATTTTTCTGATGAATTATCTCCTTCTATTTTTTTTCTTAAATATCTAATATGGACATCTACTGTTCTGGTTTCTCCATAATAATCATATCCCCATATTTTATCTAAAAGATAATTTCTTGAAAGTACCTTACCTTTATTTTCAAGCAATAGCTTTAATAATTCAAATTCTTTAAGAGTTAAATCAATTTTTTCATTTCCTTTAAAAACTTCATGCTTAAGAAGATTTACATTTAAACTTCCTACAGTTAAAACATTCTCAACATTTTCTTTATTTATATTATATCTTCTAAGAACTGAACTAACTCTAGCTAATAGTTCTTTTATGCTAAATGGCTTTGTTATATAATCATCTGCGCCTAATTCTAACCCTTCTATTTTATCACTTTCCATATTTTTAGCAGTTAGCATTATAACTGGTATATCAGATAGTGATTTATCATTTCTTATTTTCTTTAACATATCTATACCACTTATATTAGGTAACATCCAGTCTAGAAGTACCAACTGTGGTGCATTTTCTTTTATTTTAAGATATCCATCTAGTCCATCATATGCAATATCTACTTCATATCCTGATGTTTCTAGGTTAAATCTAATAAGTTCTACTATATGAATCTCATCATCTATAATAAGGATCTTAGGCTTCATTATAATATATCCTCCTTTATTTTATCTGTAGTATAGTACCTATTCTTTCTTGTGTTTTGTTATGTTTTCTATAAGAGTGAAATTTATCACTATTACAGCTAGTACATAAATTTAGATTTATTATATTCTCATCTTTAACTCCGCATTCCCTTAGTATATGCTCATTAACCTTCCATAAATCTAGTTTAT